>TARA_R110002074_G_scaffold197610_7_pt1 | contig 39652 bp, 41 predicted proteins | sample TARA_R110002074 | Tara Oceans TARA_R110002074 (sample SAMEA4397215) | marine metagenome | biome: Polar Biome; feature: [MIX] marine epipelagic wind mixed layer (ENVO:01000061); material: water (ENVO:00002006), including particulate matter (ENVO:01000060) such as... | depth 10-100 m | reverse complement strand
ACCTTTATGAAAGGTTCATTATATCGAGCCGTAACGTTCCAGTCTATGTTTCTAACATCGTCACCAAATTGATACTGCCGTACTTCACTAAATGTCATACCTCTACCTTTAAAGGTAGAGTGATATTCCCCACCAAATATATGGTCAGATAGACGTCGTGTCTTAATCTCTATTTTCCGTACTTTTTTGAGTAACTCTTTGGTATCCATTTTGTTTTTAAAACAGTAGTTAATTAATCAAGAATCAGCATTGAGTACTATGCCATCGGGTTTAATAAGCCAATTGCGAACTGATTACTAGAAACTAACTTTATGGTACTTCAATCTCGTTTACGATTTTATTTATAATATCTACAGAGGTGATATTTTCGGCTTCTGCTTCGTAAGTAATTCCAATTCTATGCCTAAGAACATCGTGTACAATAGCCCGAACATCTTCTGGCACCACATAACCTCTTCTTTTAATAAAGGCATAACACTTAGCGGCAATACCTAAGTTGATACTTCCCCTAGGTGAAGCACCAAAACTAATTAGAGGCTTTAAGCTTTCTAGATTATATTTTTCAGGATATCTCGTAGCGAAAACAAGATCAAGAATATATTTTTCAATTTTCTCGTCCATATATACTTCACGAACAGCTTTTTGAGCACTTAGTATTTGTTCTATGGATACTACGGCATTCACCTTTTCATAGTTGCCTAGTAAATTCTGACGCATAATCAATTGTTCCTCGTTGATTTTCGGATAATCGATAACTGTCTTCAGCATAAAACGGTCGACCTGTGCTTCAGGAAGCGGATACGTTCCTTCTTGCTCTACTGGGTTTTGAGTAGCCATTACTAAAAAGGGCTTGTCTAAAATGAAAGTTTCATCACCAATAGTCACTTGTTTTTCTTGCATCGCTTCTAAAAGAGCAGATTGCACTTTTGCAGGAGCACGGTTTATTTCATCCGCTAAAACGAAATTGGCGAAAATAGGACCCTTCTTTATAGAAAAGTCATTCAACTTCATGTTATAAATCATTGTTCCTACAACATCGGCAGGTAATAAATCTGGAGTGAACTGAATTCTGCTAAAACTTCCTTTTACTGCTTTTGAAAGTGTGTTGATGGCTAATGTCTTTGCCAATCCAGGAACACCTTCCAATAAAATATGTCCTTGTCCCAAGAGACCAATTAGTAATCGTTCGACCATATATTTTTGGCCTACAATTACCTTATTCATTTCAAGCATCAATAAATCGATAAAAGCACTTTCTTGAGCTATTTTCTCATTTACGGCACTAATGTCAATTGAGGTATTTTCTTCCATTTAAAACTATATATTATTGATTGTTAACGCTTCTAATTTTAACAGTCATGCAAATTGAAAATTTATTCAGTCAGTAGCTGTTAATGATAGGTTAAAATATGCGAAAACCCCTTATTTTTATGAAGCTTTTAAGGGAATTCTTTTTAAATTCATTAACCTATGAACAATACATTGAAATATTCGAGAATTATTGCTGGTACTATGACCTGGGGTAAATGGGGAAAAAAACATTCGACCAAAGAAATGGTTGAGCTGATGAATCATTGCTTAAAAAACAATATTACGACCTTCGATCATGCAGATATTTATGGGGATTATACCACTGAAGAACAATTCGGAAAAGCATTTGCTGAAAGTTCCATCAAAAGAGAAGATATTCAAATAATAAGTAAATGCGGTATTCAGTTTGATGCTAAAGAAAGAGCAAATAAAATAAAGCATTATGACTACAATAAAGATTACATTATTTGGTCTGTAGAAAGGTCTTTAAAAATGCTAAAGACTGAATATTTAGATTTGCTCTTATTGCATAGACCTAGCCCTTTAATGAATCCGGCAGAAATAGCAGAAGCTATTAGTAAATTAAAGAAAGAGGGGAAAATTAAACAATTTGGAGTGTCAAATTTCACCCTCTCACAAATTGGGTTAATAGAAAAAGAAACTAAGGTCGATGCCAATCAAATAGAATATTCATTAACATTTAATGAGGTAATGAATGATGGAACTTTAGATGATTGTATTATTCACGATAGGTTCGCAATGAGTTGGAGTCCGTTAGGTAATTATTTTAGGGAGACATCTCAAGCGAATAAGAGAATAAAGGTTGTTCTGAGCAATTTAACCAAGAAATATAATGCAACTGAAGATCAATTATTACTGGCCTGGATATTAATGCACCCAGCAAAGATTCATCCTGTAGTTGGTACAGCAACGCCTAAAAGATTAAAAATGGCAATGGAAGCTGTTGCTATTGAAATGGAATTACAAGATTGGTTTGCACTTTTAGAGGCAAATGAAGGAAATGAGGTTGCTTAAATTAAAACGAAAATTAGAATGAAAAAAATAGCATTTATAACAGGAGCTACAAGTGGTATTGGTAAGGCCACTGCAATTAACTTTGCTTTAAACGGGATAGACTTGGTTTTATGTGGCAGACGTCAAGATAGACTAGATGTTTTAAAAAAAGAACTAGGAAAAGAAGTTAATGTACACACTTTAAATTTTGATATTCGAGATAAAGAATCGGTGCAAAAAGCCATAATATCACTTCCAAAAGAATTTGCTAAAATCGATATTTTAATCAATAATGCAGGTAATGCCCATGGGTTAGATACGATACAAGAAGGAAGTGTTGATGATTGGGATGCCATGCTAGATATTAATGTAAAAGGATTGCTGTATGTGTCTAAAGCTATAATACCACAAATGGTAGAACGAAAATCGGGCCATATAATAAATATTGGATCTACCGCAGGTAAAGAGGTTTACCCAAAAGGTAATGTGTATTGTGCCAGTAAACATGCTGTAGATGCAATAAACCAAGGTATGAGAATAGATTTGAATCCGTTTGGTATACGCGTGGGGGCGGTAAACCCTGGTCTAGTGGAAACTGAATTCAGTACTGTTCGATTTAAAGGTGATGAAAACAGGGCAGAAAATGTATACAAAGGTTTTCAGCCACTAAAACCTGAAGATATAGCAGATATAATTCACTTTGTGATTTCCAGACCCTATCATGTAAATATTGCCGATTTAATAGTTATGCCTACCGCTCAGGCTTCTTCAACAATTGTAAACAAATCCTAGACCATTTAAATTCAACAATCCATAAAAGTCAAACACTTATAACATGATTAATAAACGCTTATTGGTAAAAAACTTACTCGCACATAATGACGAGAATAGTTTTTACGATAAAAAGCGCTTCATTAATATTGGTGAAAAGGAGGGTAAGGCAAAGTTTTTAAAGCATGTTTGTGCATTGGCTAATAGTAACCCTTCAAACAATTCATTTATTGTTTTGGGTGTTGAAGATGAGGATAACAAAATTGTAGGGGTAGATTTTTTTGATGATAGCAAGATTCAAAATTTAGTAAATGCTTATTTAAATAATCCTCCTCGTATATCTTACGAGAATATTCCATTTCCAAACTTACCAGAAGGTAAGGTTGTGGGTCTAGTAACTATAAAGTCTATCGGAAAATTATGTTCATTAAGAAAGAATATTTGGAAATATTACGGGGGCTCAGTTTTCTTTAGAGAGGGCAGTATAAGTTTGCCAAAAGCCTACGATATTGAATTGAAGAGCATTAATGTCGATGCGGTGGCTACTATAGAACAACATGCCAAGAATAATATTGAGCTTACTTTAGATGGTGTTATTGACTTTCTAAACTTTCGCCACAAAGATTTAGAGAGTGATTATAAGGTATTTAAAGAACAATTTGTGGTCTGTTGGGCTGGGAATAGAAAAGTAGTCAATGGTGAAACATATTACTACAGGGTAGATATTGAGTTGATCAATGAACAAGTCAAGTTGTTTTATTCAAACTTAGACGAAATTAAGATTAGCATAAATGATGATTCATTTACTATTATAGAATTTGTGCAACTAGGTTTAGGGGCTAAACAAAAATATTATCCTTTAGAAAAAGTAGTTATCAATTTTAGTGAAAACGGCACCTATCAAATTAATAGTGATTTACTATTTAATCCGCCAAAATATAAAAGAGAAAAACTGGAGAAAATTTACATAAACAATAATGCTTTGGTAGTAAAAACTAGCAGTTCTGTAGCTTTAATACCAGAGGAGGTTAAAAGTTTAAAGTACTTAGCAGATTCTTATCTTATTTGTTATTTAAACGGATTTGAGAATGCTAAGGAGGAAATGGAAAAGGCAAGACAAATCTTAAAACCTAAATATCCAGGCATTAATGCTTCATTAAAAGAGGCACTTCGAATTCTTAGGAAGGTGAAGTATAATTAACGGTTTGTAATCCATAGCTGTTGAAAAGGTTTCAATGGCAGTTCATTATGAATTATTTCAAAAGAATTTCCTGTAAGCAAATCAATCGAATTGTTGCCCGTGTGAATTCCGATTGAAAGTAACCAACCAATGTCTAATTTTTCAGTAACCTCATTAAAGTTAGATAACACCCAAATGTTTTCGTTTCCATTCGTTCTTTGAAAGACAAAAATATGTTGATTAGGGCAACCATGTATTTTCACATCGTTTAAGTCTTGGAAAATGTCACGTTCTTTTCGCAAGCGAATCATATGTTTTATACCCTGATAAATAATCGCTGACGGACTATCACTCATATTTTTTATTTCAGAGACAATATCCCAATTATGCATAGGTCTATTGACCCAGCGATTGTCATTTACATGGTCATCGTTTTGCTCATAGGTATAATCGTTCAATGTGCCAATTTCATCACCAGCATATATCATGGGTATTCCTCCATAGGTCAAAATGATACCATGCATCATTAGAATTTTAGCGATTGCATAATCAATAATATTCTTATTTTTCAGCTCTAATGCGGTTTCTAGTCCTAATAATGAGGCTGCACTACCCGTAATTCGACCATCACCGTTTTTGGGATTGTACATAAACATTAATCCTTTGGCTGGCGACCATTCTAATTTGCCAATATAATAGCTTAGGATAAATTGTTTATGGGCGGTAGGGTCTGAACCTATCGATCTTACAAAATCATCATCATAACCAAGGCCGATGTCATCATGACATCGTATATAATTGATCCAAGTAGCATCATCTGGCTTACTAGGAATTTCGGTCAAACTTTTAAGCATTAAAGTTGCTTTTTTGGTTGCAATTGAATTCCATAATAAAGCCATTAAAGAAGCATTGTAGGCAACTTCACATTCATTGCCTTCTGTGATATCTTCACCAAAATATTTAATAATATTTCTAGGAGCAACAATAGCTTCTGCCAATAAAATAACCCCTGGTGCGATTACCTGCAAGCACATTCTAAAGAGTGAAATTAAGGTATGTGCTTCTGGTAGGTTTTGTGAAAGTGTTCCTAATTTCTTCCATAAAAACGCAAGGGCATCAAAACGAATGACATCTACCCCCATATTAGCCAAGGCCATTAAATTACCCAACATTTCAATAAACACTTCAGGATTTCTATAATTTAAATCCCATTGGTAACTATTGAAACAGGTCATTACCCATTTTTCCATATCCTCATTATAGGTAAAATTACCTGGTGCCGACTGAGGGAATATTTCTGGTAATGTTTTCTCGAACTCATCTGGTATAAGGCGGTCAGAATACGTGTAATAATAATTTTGATGGTGTAGGCTTCCATTTTTTGCTTTCTGAGCCCATTCGAACTCATCGGAAGTATGATTAACTACAAAATCTAGCATTAAGAACATTTTATTCTCCCTAGCTTTTTTGGTCAATGCAAGAAAGTCATCCTTACTACCGTATTTACTATCAATTTCATGATAACTATTTACCGCATAACCTCCGTCATTTTCCCCTGAAGGTCTGGTGGTAATTGGCATTAAGTGCAGAAAGTTGATTCCAAGATTTTCAAAGTATGGCAACTTCTCTTTTAGACCATTAATGTCTTTATTAAATCGATCTACATATAGCTGCATACCCACCATTTTTTCACTTTGATACCAGTTTCCAGAATTTAAACGCTCTATGTCCTGCTTTTTTAACTCAGTAGGGCGTTCTCTAAAAAGATGGTCTAATTGGTCTAAAAGCCTAAAAAAATACGTTTTATGTTCAGTGTCTTTGTATAATGAAAAAAACTGCGTTTTTATAAGAGAAAGATTGGTAGACAATCTTTGGTCGTATAAAGATTTTAACGCTAATGCGCCTTTTTTCTTTTGACTTTTTGAGGCCAATAAGCGGTGTAGTTCAGCTTGGTTCATTTTAAGAATCTAATTGTTGTAATGTAGGTAACGATTCAATAGCGCCAAAATTAGTGGTGGTTATAGCACCAGCTTTATTCGCCCTAGCTACCATATTGGTAAGTATGCTTTCATCTGCCAATAATGCATCAATACTAGAGTGTTTGGCAATTTGTTGCAATAGGCACCCTATAAATGCATCGCCTGCGCCAGTGGTGTCTTTCGGGGTTACTTCAATACTTGGTATTGTTTTTTGAAATTTTTTGGTACTTAACCAAGTACCTTCACTACCAAGAGTAATCACGATTATTTCTGTACCTTTTTCATGAAGCACTTGACAAGCTTCTTTTAAATCTTTTTTGCCAGATAGAAGTTGAGCTTCTTCTAAACTAAATTTGCACAAATGCGATTTTTCAATGAAAGAATCACATTTACGTTTAAAAATATCAACTTTATTTTTCCACAGGTCTACTCTATAATTTGGGTCGAAACTGATAAAGGCATGTTTGGTAAGGCCATCAAATAAATATCTACTGTAGGCATCTTCTAAAGGGCCGCCTAAAAGAGCAGTGGCAGCACCAAAATGTATGATGTTGTTTTCAAAATAAGATTTGTAAGAAGAGTCATAGGTAAGTTCTCTGTCTGCCCCACGGCTAAATACAAAATCGCGTTCACCGTCTTCATCTAAAGAAACAAAAGCTAATGTGGTAAATGTGTCAGATTTTTGTGCTAACGAAATATCTACTTTTTCATTTTCTAAAATTCGTAATAAAAAAGTGCCGAATGGATCGTTGCCAACACAGCCAATAAAAACACTTTCACCGCCTAATTTACTTATAGCACACGATACGTTTGCTGGCGCACCGCCTGCTTTTTTTGAAAACTCCTTTGCTTTTGTTAAATCTTTGCCTTGGTTTTCAGCAACAAAATCAATTAACAATTCGCCAATGCAAAATATTTTTTTCATAAACCTAAATCTAAATCTAAATGAAAATTAGAAATTCTAAGTTAATTAGAAATTGTTGCTACTTCCTAAATAATCTTAATGAATTATTAAATTATGGTAGTTGAGAGGCTATTTTTAGAATTAGATTGCTTCTTTTTTTGGGTCTGAGCACGAATTCCATATCTTGAATAGCATATTTAAAAAAACAATCTGACCATGAGCATATTTGACGAAATTAAAAATATATTAAGTCACGAGTTTATTGATATTATTGAATGGCTTGACACTAATAACGAGACCATTGTACATCGTTTTGAGCGATACCAAAACGAGATTAAAAATAACGCACAGTTAATCGTTCGTGAAGGGCAAACTGCAGTATTTATTAATGAAGGGCAACTGGCAGATGTTTTTAAGCCAGGTACCTATATCTTAAATACAAAAAACCTTCCTATTCTTACGACCTTAAAAGGTTGGAAATACGGATTTGATAGCCCGTTTAAAGCTGAGGTTTATTTTGTAAATACTCGTTTGTTTACCGATGAGAAATGGGGAACTAAAAACCCTTTTATGTTAAGCGACGATAGGTTTGGCTTAGTTGAGATAAGAGCTTTTGGTACATATAGTTTTAGAATTAATGACCCAGGTAAATTTATCATAGATATAGTTGGTACTGACGGTAATTTTACAAATTACGAGATAAACGAACATCTAAAGAGTTTAATTGTTACGCGTTTTACCGATACGGTAGGCGAAGCCAATTTACCTATTGAGTTGTATGCGGCAAACACTAGTGAGCTTTCAGAAACATGCCAAGTTGTTATGCAACCTGAGTTTAATAGAGTTGGTATTGAATTAGAGAAATTCTACATCGAAAATGTGTCGATGCCAGAAGAATTGAAGAAGGAGATTTTTGAATATAGTCGATTAGATAAGTTAGACATGACCAAGCTAGCCCAATTTAAAGCTGCAAAAGCTATGGAGTTAGCTGCTAAAAATGAAGGCGGTACAGCTGGTGCAGGTATGGGTATGGGTATGGGCTTTGTCTTAGCACAACAAATGGGAGGTATGATGGGGCAGCCAGGTACTCAACCGTTCGGTGGCCAAGCAACACAGTCCCAGGCTCCACCGCCAATGCCTGTTCAAGTAAGCTATTTTTATGCAGTTAACGGCCAACAATCTGGGCCAGTTTCATTTGAGAAATTGAAAGAATTGTTCGCTAGTAGAACAATAAATAGAGATTCTTTAATTTGGAAACAAGGAATGGCCAGTTGGTCGGAATTAAAGGAAATAGAAGAATTAAAATCTTTTTTAGGCGGAAATACACCCCCACCATTACCAACAACATAAACTAGAGCTAAAAGTAGATAAACAAGCCCTTTTTTTAAGGGATACACGCTATGGATGATATTCAAAAATCGGAATATAAAAAAGTATGTGCTAATTGCGGTGCCGAGTTAAAGTTTAAACCGGGATCACATCAGCTTACATGTGAATATTGTGAATATGAAGAATTCATTGAACAATCTAAAAGTAGTTTTGAGGAACTGGAGCTAGAGCATTATTTAAAAATTGTTGGGGAAAATGCCTATACGGAAACTATTGAACTGTTACATTGTAAAAATTGTGGTGCCAATCAACATGTAGAAGAAAATTACAAATCGCTTAATTGTGTTTATTGTAGCGAACCGTTAATTCGTGAAGATATTGAAAAAGAAGGATGGATTTTACCTGGGGCAATAGTGCCTTTTCAACTTGACTCAAGAAAAGCTCAGACCATTTTCAAAGATTGGGTTAGCAAAATATGGTTTGCACCTGACAATCTTAAAAAGGCTGCCCTTGACACAGAGGGACTGCATGGACTTTATTTGCCATACTGGACCTTTGACTCTAACCTTAGGGCATCATATCAAGGGCAACGTGGCGATTATTATTATGAAACACAAACATATAATAGTGATAAGGGTAAACGAACAAGACAGGTTAGAAAAACAAAATGGACCTATGCTTCTGGAGATATTGAAGGTTTTGTAGATGATATTCTTATAAACGCTTCAGAAAGAAAACGAAAAGAAATTCCGGCTAAAGTCGCATTCTGGAATCTTAAAGATTTGGTTGTTTTTAATTCAAAATATCTTTCTGGTTTTGTGACAGAAAAATACTCGGTTTCCTTAAAAGAAGGGCATCATAAATCTTTTCAAGAGGCTAAAGATATTGCCTATAATTGGATTCGGAGAGATATAGGAGGCGATACCCAAAGAATAGCGAATGCTGATATTAAATTATCAGATGAAAAATTCAAACATATCTTGCTTCCAATTTACCTCAGTTCTTATAGATATGATGGCAAGGAATTTAACTTCTATATAAATGGACAAACAGGTGTTCTAAGTGGAAATAGACCATATTCTTTTTGGAAAATCTTCTTTTTAGTGCTTTTTATTCTTGTGGTCATAGCAGTAATTGCGATTTTTGCTAAATGAGTTTAAAAAGAACGCTGGTCGTAGGTGATATACATTCAGGATTAAAGGCTTTAAAGCAAGTAATTCAAAAAGCAAGTGTAACAGAAAATGATACGCTGGTTTTTTTAGGAGATTATATTGATGGATGGAGTGAGGCCGTTGAAACCATAAATTATCTAATACAACTTAAGGAAAAGTATAATTGCTTATTTCTAAGAGGAAACCACGATGAACTTTGTTATGAATGGTTAATGGGTGCAGGCGATAACCCAACCTGGTTTATGCATGGTGGTGAAGCAACTGTAAACTCTTACGCTAACATCTCTGAAGAAGCTAAAAGTATACATATAAAGTTTTATGAAAACTTAGAAAATTATTATCTAGATTCAGAAAATAGATTGTTTTTACACGCTGGTTTTACTAACTTAAAAGGAATAGAATTCGAATATTTCAAGAAGACCTTTTATTGGGATCGTACTTTGTGGGAGTTGGCTCTTTCATTAAATAAGGAATTAGACAAAGAACATATACACTACCCTAAAAGGCTTAAAAATTACTCAGAGATTTATATTGGGCATACGCCAGTAACACGAATAGGAAAGACTACTCCTCAAAATGCCGCAAATGTTTGGAATATTGATACTGGGGCAGCCTTTAAGGGTCCATTAACGGTATTTGATATAAACACGAAAAAATATTGGCAAAGCGAGCCTGTTTATACGTTTTATCCCAATGAAAAGGGCAGAAACTGAGAAAACCATTAACTTTACATAAAAAGGAGTTGTTTTATTAACGAACTTTGATAAAAATCATATTATGCCGATTAAGAATATAAGATTAGAAGTGATGCAGGCATTAGAGCCACAGGTGGAGGGATTTATGGAATCTTTCTTAATAAAACCTGAAGAAATATGGCAGCCCACAGATTTTTTGCCTAATTCTGAAAAAGATACTTTTTTGCAGGAAGTAAAAGAACTACGTGAAGAATCTAAAGATTTAGGATACGATTTCTGGGTTACCATGGTCGCAGATACTATAACAGAAGAAGCTTTACCAACCTATGAATCTTGGTTGATGGATGTAGTTGGTATTGACCAACATGGTGATCATAAAACTAATGGTTGGGCTAAATGGGTACGCGCTTGGACCGCTGAAGAGAATAGACATGGAGATGTGTTAAACAAATATCTTTATTTATCTGGAAGGGTAAATATGAGGGAGGTAGAATTAACTACACAGCACTTAATTTCAGATGGGTTTGATATCGGTACTGATCGTGACCCATATAAGAACTTTATATATACTTCATTTCAAGAACTGGCAACAAACATTTCGCATAAACGTGTTGGTCAAATGGCTAAGAAAAAAGGAAATGTACTTTTAGGTAAAATGTGTACTATAATTGCAGGCGATGAAATGAGGCATCATTTGGCGTATAGAGAATTTGTGAAGACCATTTTTAATGAAGACCCATCAGGTATGATGATTGCTTTTGCAGAAATGATGAAGAAAAAAATTGTAATGCCTGCTCATTTTTTAAGAGAATCAGGCGGTACTATAGGTTCAGCATTTGAAAATTTCTCTAATTGTGCACAACGTTTAGGAGTGTATACAGCACAAGATTATGTTGATATTTTGGGCAAATTGAATGCTTTTTGGGAATTAGAAGGAATACGTTCATTAAATGAAGAAGCTGAGAAAGCACGTGACTATCTAATTAAGCTTCCGGCAAGATTGGAAAGAATTGCAGAACGCATGAAGTTTCCACAAGATCAATACCATTTTAAATGGGTTGAAGCAAACGGAGCATTATAGAATAAAAAATCCCAATCAGTTACGATTGGGATTTTTTTTGATTGAATTCTAAATTACAATTTACCGTGTTTGTGTTCTTCTTGCCACTTGGCTAAATCTTCCCATTTGCCTTCATAACACATTTTAGATTGCATTGGCCAAGAAGCAGGATCGTGAATTTTATATCTTGTACCGCCAGTATCTAATATCTTTTGACAATCGGCAAGACTCGCTTCAGATAGTGCTTTCCATGTTTTTATGCCATGATCTTTAAACATACCTTCAATTTTTGGACCGATACCTTCTACTACTTTTAAATCATCTTGTTTAATATTCTTGCCAAATACAGCCTTTGCAGCAGAAGCATCGAAGGCTAAAGCCTTACTAGTTGCAGCACCAGCAGCAAAAGAGGCTGCAGAGGCACCAAGATTTTTGCTAGGGGCAACTGTGGCAGGTTTCACACTTTTACTAGCAGCAATAACTTTTTGGTTACAAGCATCTAAATCAGCCTTTAATTTGTCGTTACTTGTTTTAAGGTTTAATAATTCGGTAGAATTATCTTCTACCTTTGTAGACCCTTTACCAATAAGATAGCCCAATATACCGCAGATTATTCCAACTAAAGCCGGTATTAACCAGCACCAAATATTCATATTTTCAAAATTCATGATTTACTTATTTTTAAGATTAGTGTATGTTTTAATTTAATGTGATTACGGTACGTCTATTTTTATTTTTACCTACTTCTGTTGTGTTACTTGCAATTGGTTCTGTTTGACCTTTTGATGTTGCAACTATTTTATCCGAAGCTATTCCGTTTTTCATTAGATAGTCTTTCGCAAAGTTGGCGCGATCTTGTCCTAGTCTCAAATTGGTGCTAGCTTTACCAGTACCATCGGTATGACCTACAACATTGGCTTTAGCTCCATTAACTTTATCTAAGTACCTAGAAATATCAGCTACTTTTTGGCGTTGTACTGCAGTTAAACTTATAGAAGTCTCTGCTGTATTAAAGTAAAGAATTAAAGGATTTGCATTAATTTTAGCATAAAGTGCTTTTAAATCATCGTTTGCGTTTTGTGATTCTTCTTCAATGCCGAAAGAAGCTGCTCCCCAATAGGTGCCATCTTTGGCAATCATATCATCCATCAACTTACCCATGGTATTTATTTGAGTTGTAGAAATACCTTTAGATGCTAAATCATTTTTTATGGTATTAGCTCTGGCAAGACCTAAATTCGGAAATGCGGTATTATTTTCTTCATCACTAGTATAATATCCGGTAATGTTAACAACATTAGATTCATTCGTTTGTAGATGTCTTTGCAAACCAGAAACACCCTTCGTTAACTCTTCGCTTAAGGGCATTAAAATATTATGTGAGGAAACATTAAAATTATAATTGTCAGTAGTGCTGTATGTAAACCCGTTACCGTCAATCGCAAAGGAGTATGCTGTTGCTTCGGGTTCCTTGATGATTACTTGTTCTGTAGTTGGCTCTGTAGGAGCTATTGCACCGCATTCGCTACAACAGGTTATATAAAAAAATGTGCCACCTACAATGGTAATCAACATCAATAATAAATTGGTTGTTGTTTTTGTCATTGAAAATATTGTTTAGTGTTTAACCTACAATGTATTAAAAAAATCTTAAAAATGTTAAAACATTACGGCCTAATTACCTTACTGTCAATGATTATGTGAATTTCCAGATATACTTAAATGTTTGCCAAGTATACATTCATATGGTTTGTTAGTGAAAATTGTAGGGAATTGAACAACTTTTATTTGCAATTTTACGTAAATATTTAAAGAGTATATTTCTCCCCACAACGTTTGGGCATTGAGTATACATTTTAAAGTTTTGAGTTAGTTGGTTAAAAAATCCTGTCTTCGTAAAAGTCGACAGGATTTTTTTATACCTACAATTGAAACACAAGAATTCCGATTATACAATATTTACGTGAAGCTGTACAACTCTTGACAGAATGAGTAGAATATTTTGGTAGTTTAATACTGAGGAAAATACTATACCTATGAAGAAAAAAATTAAAAGTATAATAAATTTCCTTTGCATGTTCGTAGTATTGGGCATCCAAGCCCTATTACATGGCAGCTGGTCTCACGAATCATCGAATAGAAAAACAGCTTAATGCGTTCACATGCAAAGGAAATAATAGTTATGCTATAAATCGAATTTTATACCTTGGGCTAATGGTAACTCTGTGGTATAGTTGATCGTATTGGTCTGTCTTCTCATGTATACTTTCCAAGCATCAGAGCCGCTTTCTCTACCTCCACCAGTTTCTTTTTCACCACCAAATGCTCCGCCAATTTCTGCACCTGAAGTGCCTATATTAACATTAGCTATTCCACAATCACTTCCCCAAGCAGAAAGAAAACGTTCCGCTTCACGAAGATTATTGGTCATTATTGCTGATGATAGACCTTGAACAACACCATTTTGTATAGCTATGGCATTTTCAACGTCTCCAGAGTATTTTAAAAGATATAAAACTGGTGCAAAAGTTTCGTGCTGTACAATTTCAAAATTGTTCTTGGCTTCAGCAATTGCAGGTTTTACGTAACAACCACTTTCATACCCAACACCTTCTAACACACCACCTTCTACAACTAGTTTGCCACCTTCGGCAACTACTTTTTCTAATGCCTTCTTGTATTGTGCAACTGCATCTGTATCAATTAATGGACCTACATGATTATTCTCATCCAATGGATTTCCAATCCTTAATTGTTGATAGGCTGCGACTACAGCATCTTTGACTTGGTCATACATTGAGTCATGAATAATCAATCGTCTTGTTGAGGTACAACGTTGACCAGCAGTACCTACTGCTCCAAATACTGCTCCAATTACTGTCATTTTTAAATCCGCATCTGGAGTTACAATAATGGCATTGTTACCACCAAGTTCTAATAATGATTTTCCAAGACGTGCTGCCACAGCTTGCGCAACAATTTTACCCATACGAATAGATCCTGTAGCAGATACTAAAGGAATTCTGTTGTCTTGTGTCATTAGCTCGCCAACTTTATAGTCACCATTAATAAGACAAGAAATACCTTCTTGTAAATTATTCGCTTTTAAAACTGATGAAGCTATATTTTGACATGCGATACCACATAAAGGTGTTTTTTCTGATGGTTTCCAAACACAAACATCACCACAAATCCAAGCTAAAGCTGTATTCCAGGCCCAAACGGCCACCGGAAAATTAAATGCAGAAATTATACCTACTACACCTAAAGAATGATATTGTTCGTACATTCTATGGCCAGGTCTTTCAGAGTGCATAGTTAGTCCATGTAATTGACGTGAAAGACCAACTGCGAAATCACAGATATCTATCATTTCTTGAACTTCACCTAAACCTTCTTGATAACTCTTGCCCATTTCATAGGAAACTAGTTTGCCTAATGGTTCTTTAAGTTCTCTAAGTTTGTCACCAAATTGTCTTACAATTTCACCACGTAGTGGTGCTGGTTTGGTTCTCCATTCTTTAAAAGCAACGGTAGCTGTACTCATTACTTTTTCATAATCAGCTTTAGTGGTTGTTTTCACTTTAGCGATTAACGAACCGTCTACTGGGGAGTATGAGGAAATGATATCTCCTGATGAAAAATTATTAGAACCTGTTGAGGTGCCTTCATTAACATCTTTGATTCCCAATTTTTTTAGGGCATCATGTATTCCAAAATCTGTTGCTATTTTTGACATTTTATAACTTTTTACGCGGTTTCTGTTAGATTTATTACAAAAATACGAAGAATATAATGCTTATTGCGAATCTATTTATTACAATGAAAATTTTATGATACTCCATAGCACGATTCCTATTAATGCTGGAACACTTTGAATATAGAAAATCTTTTTTGTGACTGAAATTGCTCCATAAAAACCTGCTACGAAAACACAGCCCAAAAAGAAAAGGGCAACATTACCTGACCAAACTGGATCGTTAATCAATAAAGCCCAGAGCAAGCCTGCAGCTAAAAATCCGTTGTATAGCCCTTGGTTAGCGGCCATTTGTTTTGTAGGTTCAAACAAATCTTGAGGAAAATTTTTAAAGACCTTTCTACCTTTTGAAGTCCATGCAAACATTTCCATCCAAAGAATATAAATATGCATCAATGCAACAAATGCTGTAATTATTTTGGCAGCTAACATCATTCTTCTTTGGCTATAAAGCGTTCGTCTACAGGCATTATAGTGCCGCAGTTATCGCAGGTTCTTAATTTTTTTGAACTGTAAAAGTGCTTAAAATGTTTTAGAAAATCTTTTTCGATGTCATGAAGGGTAAAATAGGCTTCATATAATTTGTGATTACAGTTATCACAAAACCAAAGAAGTCCGTCATCAACATTCATATCTGCTCTTTTTCGCTCAATAACCAAACCGATTGAACCTTCTTTTCGAACTGGTGAATGAGGTACTTTTGCGGGATGCAGATACATGTCGCCTGGCCCTAATTGCAATGTTCGTTTTTTGCCATCTTCTTGAATATGAATTTCTATATTCCCTTCTAACTGGTAAAAAAGCTCTTCTGTTTCGTTGTAATGATAATCTTTTCTAGCATTCGGCCCAGCTACTATCATTACTATATAGTCGCCCGAATCTATGTAAAGGTTTTTATTACCTACAGGGGGTTTGAGAAGCGCTCTGTTATTTTCAATCCATTTGTTTAGATTGAATGGTCCTTTAATACTCATTTGATGAATTTTATCTGAAAGTTAAATAAACCATTGCCTCTTACCTAAAACTAAAGCAAAAAAAAAGCCTTTGCATTGCAAAGGCTTTTTTGAAAGATTTATTATTTTTTATCTAAAAAATAGTTGCGTAAAGTAAAGGTCTCCATTACTGTTTGGTCTAATATTTATTGCAGAATGGGTGTAATTACCTTCAATATTAATTCTATGTCCTGGGCTGTCTAACCAAGCTTCTAAAGCTGCTTCTAACGTATCATAGTTTCTTGCCACATTTTCAGCTACAAATACTGCACCGGTTCTTTTTGAAATATTTTCTGCACGTTCAGAAAATTTATCGTGACTGGTAATGCCATTTTCAATCATGTAGTTGGTATGAAGACCTGCATAGTAATATGTAGTGCTTTCAAATTCCAATTCATTTAATCCGATACTAACTCTATAAATATTCATCATTTCGAAAAGCTCAGATTCAATAATACTATGAGTATCAGAGGAAATCAGTGTAACTTTAGATGTCAAATTATCACTACTTTGTTTGTAACCTGCATAATTTTCGTATTTAGAACAAGATGTGATTAACATTAGGAGTAATACTAAATAAGGGGAAGCTAATTTCATGTTGGGGAACATACTTTAAGTTAATAATAATGCGAAGGTATGCTCATGATTATCAATACAATGAAAAAGTTCTTTGTCCATACCGATAAAATCGTTAAGCTGCGGTATTAGAGAGAGTGGGGTCTAATCGATTAAAGTAGAATCGATTTCATCGTAAAAATGTGCTTTTAGTATGATGTTTGGTAGATAGTCTATGAAACAAATCACATTAACCATAAAATGTTGATGTAAAGTGTTAAATAGATGTTTTTGTAGACAGTCAGAGAATATTTTAGACTAAATTTTTTCTATTGCTTGTAAAAAAGTTGGGTAAAATAGTAATTACCTTGTTCATCTTTCTTAACACTAATACCTGTATGTGTAAAATCACCTTCCATTGTTTTCTTATGGCTACTACTAGATAACCAACCTTGAAAAGCATCTATAGCTGATTTATAGTCTTTGGCTACATTCTCTGCTACCATTTCGACTTCAACTTCAGAGTTGATGTTAGTAGCTCTAGCGCTAAAATTATCGTGGCTAATACTTCCTTTACCAATCATATAATCGGTATGAATGTTGGCGTATTTATAGGCAACATCACTAAACACGAGAGCATTGATTGTTAAGGTCAACCTGTGCTCATTTACAATATCCATAAGGTCCTGCTCTATAGCTATTACATTTTCTGCTTCTATTACTGGAGTCTCATCAAGAGAATCGCTTGTGCAAGAACCTAGAAAAAGCAATAAAAAGACAGGGACCGCAAAAAGCAATCTCATTTTCATATAGTGTCTTTTTGTTATAGCCTCTCGGCGTAGCGCAGTAGGTAAGATAAGATGAGAATGTTCTAAGTTCTCTATCGATTGGGGTATCGATATAGTAATATTATAGAAAATATGAATGCATATTTGAAACTAAAATACTTATTCGATAAAGTGTGTAAAAAATAAGATTAGCGTATAATTTAATTAAATAGAGATAAGGTCTTCAGGTGTTTCTTCTGGCAGTACTTCGGTCTTAAGTACGTTTTTAAAAATTAAAGCTCCAATGTCTTTAATAGGTTGGTATAAAACAGAGTGCTCTTTGGTTTCGTCATCTAATAGATTAAATGTATTGTCCATTCTATCAAAAAAAATGAATGCAGCACCCAATAGAATGGCAACTTTTAGCACACCAAAAATACCTCCTGCAATTTTATTTAAAAGTCCTAACATGGCAAAATTTGCAACTTTTGTTAAAAGCTTTCCTGCTAAGTGAACGATAATTATGATAAGGACTAAAGTAATTACAAAAGCGATAATACTCATATTACGTTCATCCCATTCTAAGTGATTGGATAAATAGTTGCCAGTAATGTATGAAAAATGGATAGCTCCATAGATACCTGCAATTAATGCGACAATTGAGGCTATTTCCATAAAAAGACCATTTTTTAGGCCTTTCCATAAGCCCCAAATTAAAGGTATTCCAAGAAGTATATCTAAAAGCCCCATTCGTGAAGTGTTTTAACAAATATAGAACTTTGATTTGTACCTTTGAAATGTCTAAACATAAGTGCAGCAAGACATAAATAATATGGCAAGGGATATACAATTAAAAGAACGATGGGATTATTTAGTCGAAAAGCTTTCTATAAAGTTTTCGGATGGAGACCCTTTAGAATTAGATGCAATTATTTATTTGGTAGGTGTTCAGGAACTAGGACAATACCACAGAAAATATAAGAAAGACGATAAATTAGATTTAATGCATATCGCTATCTGTAGACTTTTGGAGCCTTACGGATTTTATGAGTTTAGCTTTTTCGATGAAGATGGTTGGCCGCATTACACTATTAATGAAGAATTACCTCCTTTAAAGGCTGGTGAGCAAACAGTGCTTATGAAAGAGGCCATTGTTAGTTACTTTTTAGAAAAAGAGTTTATAAAATAAAAAGAACAGCTCGTTTAAGGCAAACATTTTCAACTTTAAAAAGTCAAGTACTTAATACATATTAATTACTGAAATTGGTATAATTATTTCCTTTTTGAAATAGCTTTTAAATCCGCTATATTTAGAAAAATAACTATACTAAAATGTCAAGGCAATTTATAATATCATTAGATCAAGGAACTACAAGCTCAAGGGCAATATTGGTAGACCATGCAGGTGCTATTCAAGGAATGGTTCAAAAAGAATTCAAACAAATTTTTCCTAAATCTGGATGGGTTGAACATGACCCAAAAGAAATTTTATCCTCCCAAATGGAAGTTTTGAAAGAGCTTTTAGATAAGGAGAAAGTTAAACCATCTGAAATACTGGCTATTGGTATTACTAACCAAAGGGAAACTACGGTAGTTTGGGATAAAAATACCGGTGAACCAGTTTACAACGCTATTGTTTGGCAAGATAAGAGAACAGCAGATATTTGTGAGCATCTTAAGAAAATTGGTCTTACAGAGCATGTTAAAAAAACGACAGGCCTGGTTATTGATTCTTATTTTTCTGGCACAAAAGTTAAGTGGATTTTAGATAATGTTGAAGGCGCAAAGAAAAAAGCTGAAGAAGGAGATTTATTAATGGGTACCATAGATACTTGGTTAGTCTGGAATATGACGAAAGAACACAACCATTATACAGACTACACGAATGCTTCTCGTACCATGATATATGACATCGTAAATTTAAAATGGGACGATAAGATGCTGAAAGCTTTGAGCATACCTAAGAGCATGCTTCCAGAGGTAAAACCATCGGCAGCTGATTTTGGTAATTTCGAGTATGAAGGTGTTAAAATACCCATCGCTGGTATAGCGGGTGATCAACAAGCAGCACTTTTTGGACAAGGATGTTTCAAAAAAGGCTCGGCAAAAAACACCTATGGTACAGGTTGTTTTATGTTGATGAATACAGGAGAAGAACCGCAGTTTTCTAATTACGGATTATTAACTACCATTGCCTACGGATTAGATGGTAAGGTGAATTATGCATTGGAAGGGAGTGTTTTCATAGCAGGCGCAGCTATACAATGGTTAAGAGATGGTTTAGAATTAATCGAAGATGCTAAAGAAACTGAAGATTTAGCTAATTCTATAGAAGGTGAAAACCCTGTTTATGTAGTTCCTGCTTTTGCGGGACTAGGTGCACCTTATTGGGACATGTATGCCAGAGGAGCAATATTCGGACTTACAAGAGATACAGGCAAAGCACATATTGCTAAGGCTACTTTAGAATCACTTGCCTATCAGACCAAAGATATTTTAAAAGCAATGGAAGATGATTCAGGCATTCAATTAAAAAACCTGAGAGTTGATGGCGGCGCCTGCGCCAATAATCATTTAATGCAATTTCAAGCCGATATTTTAGATTCTGAAGTTCACAGACCAGAGATTATAGAATCAACGGCCATGGGAGCAGCCTTTTTAGCCGGAATACAAGTTGGTTTTTGGAAACAATCTGATATTGATGAAAACCGTCCGATGAACAGAATTTTTAAACCCACTTTTGATAGGGTTAAAAGAAAACGATTGTATAAAAAATGGCAAAAGGCTGTTGAGCGTTGCAAAGGTTGGGAAGAAGATTGATTCTTAAATAACAAATTTTACAATTAAATAATTTATCAAGCAAAATATAGTGAAATGCTCCACCTATCTTTGATATTGAAATAGGGTATGTACTTTGCTAAAATTCTTTTTATTTAGTTGCGACTTACCTTTTTAATTAAATAAACATCTTCTGATGAAAAATATAAAATTTACCAATTTAGAACGCCAAAAAACGATTGATAATTTAGAAGGAGATGAATTTGACTTGATAGTAATTGGCGGTGGAATTACAGGGGGTGGCATTGCTTTAGATGCTGCATCACGTGGTTTGAAAGTTGCCTTACTTGAAAAAGGTGATTTTGCCTCGGGTACAAGTAGTAAATCAACTAAATTAATACATGGTGGTCTTCGATATTTAAAACAATTTGATTTTTGGTTGGTTAAAGAAGTTGGTTCAGAGCGTGCAATTGTACACAAACTGGCACCTCATTTAGTATTGCCGGAAAAAATGTTACTTCCTTTAATCGAAAATGGGTCTTACGGTAAATGGTTAACTTCTATTGGCCTTAAAGTTTACGATATTTTGGCGCAGGTGACTGGAGATGATAAACGGAAAATGTTAGAAAAGAAAGAGGCCATGAAGTTAGAGCCTCTTTTACCAAAGAAAATTCTGAACGGTGCGGGTTACTATGCAGAATATAGAACAGATGATGCACGTTTAACCATTGAGAATATTAAAACAAGTTTACTTTTTGGAGCTCAAGCTTTGAATTATGCCAAGGTAAATGATTTTATATATGCTAAAGAAAAGGTTGCAGGTGTAAAGGTTACTGATGAAACTACGGGAAAAGAGTTTACCATTAAATCTAAATTTGTAATTAGTGCTGCTGGTCCTTGGGTAGACGAATTAAGAAGTTTAAATAATTCTAAAAAGGGAAAACAATTACATCTTACTAAAGGCGTGCATTTAGTTTTTCCTTATGAGAAACTGCCGGTAAAACAATCTTGTTATTTCGATATACCAGATGGTCGAATGATGTTTGCTATTCCAAGAGGTAAGATTACTTATGTAGGCACTACAGACACTAATTATAATGACAATAAAGATAATGTTCGTACAGACTTAGCAGACGCGATTTATTTGATATCTGCCGTAAATAATATGTTTCCAGACATTAATTTAGAATTGGAAGATATTGTTTCGTCTTGGGCAGGTCTACGCCCATTAATACATGAGGAAGGTAAATCTGCTTCCGAATTATCGAGAAAGGATGAAATTTTTGTTTCTGATACCGGTTTAATTAGTATTGCTGGCGGTAAATTAACCGGCTATAGAAAAATGGCAGAACGTGTTGTTGATCGCATTGCTAAAAATATGGAAGAGGAATATGACATTGAGTTAAAAGAATGTTTTACCGAGAAAATATTTTTGTGTGGTAATGATGACTTTAAAAAGTTTAAACACGTAAAAAAATACATTGCAGAAATATACGATAGAATCAAAGTAGATAAGTTTACTGAACATGACGCTTGGTTTTTAGTGACCAATTATGGAAAGCAAACCGAGATAATTCTAGATAATTACGCAAAAATTGTAGAGAAAGATAAATATGTTCGTCTTGCAAAAGCAGAACTAGCTTTTAGCATCGATTATGAAATGGTTCAGAATCCTATGGATTTCTTTATACGAAGAACAGGACGATTGTATTTTGATATTGATAGCGTAAGAACTCTTATGAAACCTATCTTAAAAGAATTTCAGAATAGATTTGGGGTCGAAGATTCAGTTGTAGAAGAGTGGAAAACCATTTTAAAAGCCGAGATCAAAGAGCATTCAGATTTTTCATTGGAGAGACGCTAATCTAACTTATCGGTCAAATCTAGAAATACTTTCTTAGGGTTTCTGTTTTCGTAAAGCACTTGATAAACGGCATCAATAATTGGGGTTTTAACCTTCTTTTTGAAACCCTCTTTTATAGTATAGGCGCTTTTTGCGGCATAATAACCTTCTGCAATCATGCTCATTTCCATTTGAGCACTTTTAACGGTATACCCTTTACCAATCATATTGCCGAACATTCTGTTTCTACTAAAGACGGAATATCCAGTTACTAAAAGGTCTCCTAAGTAGGCAGATTTGTTAATGTTTCGGTCAATATTGTGAATCCGTTTGGTATAGCGTTTCATTTCTCGAATGGCATTGCTCATCAACACGCTTTGAAAATTATCGCCATAACCCAATCCGTGAGCGATACCAGCCGCGATAGCATAAATGTTTTTTAACATGGCAGCATACTCTGTGCCAATAATATCTTTACTGATATTGGTTTTAATATAGTTGCTAGATAGGTTTTTAGCAATTAATTCAGCCTTGTCTTTGTCAGCACATGCAATTGTCAAGTATGAAAGTCTTTCCATAGCAACCTCTTCAGCGTGACATGGTCCTGTTATAACCCCAATATGTTCAAAAGGAATTTTATAGATTTCATGAAAATGTTCGCCAACAATTAAACCAGATTCTGGCACGATACCCTTAATGGCAGAGAATATAATTTTATCCTTTAAAGGAGATTTAAGTTTTTCTAATTCGCTGACTAAAAATGCAGAAGGAACTGCAAATATTAAAACATCGGCAAAATTTACAGCTTCGTTAATATCATCTGTTAAGAATAATTGTTCAGTTTTAAACTCAACGGAAGTAAGATAATTTGGATTATGCTTTTGAGTTTTTATATGTTCAATAGCATCTGAATTACGCATGTACCATCCTACCATTTCTTGGTTGTTGGTCAACATTTTTACAATGGCAGTCGCCCAACTACCACCGCCTAATACTGCAAATTTCGGATCCTTTTCCATACTGCAAATTTACCTATTATTTGCGTGTTCATCATTAGCTAAGCATCAGTGTTTTATAAATTTTGGCATGGTGATTGTTTCTATGTTAGTAATCTTAAAATAAAATCATATGAAAACAATTAAACTACTTACAGGTTATTTTCTTTTGGCCACTTTAATGGTTTCTTGTTACGCAGATGTAATCATAGAAGATGATTTTATTGAAGAATCTACTTTTAATACAGATCAAGTTTTACAGAGTTTTGATTTATGGTATATAGACATAAACGCTACTCAAGGTAATGGTGAGGTTCCTTTTTTGCAAAGAGCATTTACCGTTTCGTTTAATAGAGGTGTACTTTTCGCGAACAATAATATTGTTGGAATAGGTAAAACAGGAGACGGTTTGGGTATAGATGTAGGTACATATGGAACATTAAGGGGTATTGTAGATATAGACCATGATATTGATGGCCGTTGGGCTTTAGAAGTGTTTGCAATAAATAGAAATACTATAGAACTATATGATGCAAGAAGTGACACCTCTTATTTTCTAAAAGGATATCAAACAAATACATTCGACTATGATATGGTTTTCTATGATAATATCAATTACTTCATTCAAGAATATGATGCTTGGGAGAAAATATTTACTAGTGAAGAGGGTGTTTTAAATGATTTTGATGATGAAAATTATGTACAGTTTTTACCTAGTTTTTTTAGGTCGTCATTAGACATGCCCGGTACAAGTGTTGCTAATTTAAAATGGGATTTTGAGGGAAATTATGAAGTGTATGATGTACAAGGAGATAATTCTTTAAAAGCGTTGACTTTAGACTATGATTTCTTTAGTGACGATTATTTTGAATTATACGTAATTAACGACAGTACCATAGAATTATATCACCCAGATAGTGGAACTACTTATGAATTTAGAGGTAGGGGATATCAAGAGTATTTAAAATCTGCAAAAGGTGTTGAGAGTAAAAAAAGAATTAAATCTTCTAACCCTACAATGAATGTAAAAAGGAAGAAGCTAAAATAGCTAGGTTGAAAGTCTTAAAAGCGCCTTATCCTTAAATTGGATAAGGCGCTTTTTGTTTAGTCTATCTCAGTACTTTAAAATGGTCTAATTTAATATCATCTAAACCTTTTTCATCAAAAGGATATTCTAAATCATCTTGAATATTATAAAGTGAAATTAGTATAAATTCTGTTAGAACGACTACAAAATATACAGCCATAGGATTATAATCTATACCAATATTATATATGATAGTTGGCGAATATATTAGTGGAAAAATGTAGATAAAAACTTTGCAATATGCTTTTAAACTAACGGGCGTTCTATGTACATGAATACCGTTCAAATTATCAATTGCTTCGTGTAGGTCACACAAATATTTAAAAAGTTTATCTTTCAATCCTTTTGGGATTGTTTCTCTTCTAGAGTGAATAAAGTCGTATAGTTTATTGACCTCATCATCTAATTTTTTGATATCACCTTGATTACTTTTGAGATGTAATAAGGTCTTGTTTTCTATATTTTCTAATAATAATTTTAAACCAGCCTCTTCATTTTCTATCAATGTACTGGTAGTTATAAAATAATAGAGTGTTTTCATAGCGCTTCGGTATTGGCTTAAATGTTCCAATGCCTTTTCCCTTCTTCTAAATGAACCTCTAATCGTAAACACCAATGGAAAAATAATTGCAATACTGAGCAGTGTTAAATCCACTTTAAAGTAAATATTAAAGTGATAACATATAAACACAGAGATCAAAGAAATCACCGTGACCATTAGTGTTCTGTGATTTAAGGATGCAAGATATAGTTTAATAACTTAATTTTTAATAATTTACATGTAAAGTAAGTTGATTATGGGAAAGATACAAACTAATCTAAGACTCATCACGATATGTTTTTTAATAACTATTTCATGTTTTTGTCAAAATGATGAAAAAAGAGAAAAATTAGGCAAGGTTTCTAACTTATTTAACTCAACCTCTGTATTAGAAATGCAGATGACCTATAGTAATCGAGATCTTAAAAAACTTACTAATGATAGTACCTATTTAGATGTGAATCTTACATATTTAGATAAAGACTCACTAAAATCTTTACCCGCAAGGATTCGGGCAAGGGGTAATTTCAGGAGAAAGAACTGTTATTTTTCACCGGTTAAAATGAAATTAAAAAAAGAACATACAAAAAAGACATTATTTAAAGGAAATAAAGAATTAAAAGTAGTGCTTCCGTGTTTAAAAGAGAAAAATGCTAATGACAATATTATAAAGGAATTATTAGCATATAAACTTTATGAGGTTGTTTCTCCTTATCATTTTAAGACCCGGCTTTTAGATTTTACTCTAAGTGAACCAAAAGGGAAAAAATTACAAGAGCATAGAATAAAAGCTTTTTTTATTGAGGATATTGATGAATTAGAAGAACGTTTTGGTGGTAAAACAATGAAAAGAAATGTACATCCGTTACAACAAGATTCATTAAACTCAATACGAAATAGTTTTTTTCAATATATGATTGGTAATACCGATTACTCAACGGGGTATCAGCACAATCAAAAGCTTTTGTTTTTAAATGGTTTTACAATACCAATACCATATGATTTTGATATGTCTGGATTATGTGATGTTAGTTATTCTGTTGTTTCTCAAATAGATGGCTTGGTGCTACCATTAGAGTCGGTAACACAACGCTTGTATAGAGGTTTTCAAAGGTCAGATACCACAATGGAATTAATTAGGGACGAATTCTTGCAAAATCAGGAAAATATGATGGCAATAATTGAAGATCATAAGACTTACTTTGAAAATGAGGACGAATTTCAAAGATGTAAAAAATATATTTTAGGATTCTTCAATATTTTATCCGATCCTGACAAATTCAAATCAGAAATATTAGATAAAAGCAGGTTAAAATAAATTTTTAAATTAGTTTTCAAAAAGCTCCGTCAAGGGTTTACCTTGTGAAGAACTAGGTAGGGGAATATTAAGAAACATAGACAAGCTAGGAGCAATGTCTATTGGATTCACTTCTCTAACAGATTCACCGCTTTTAATACCTTTTCCAATCCAAATTAGAGGTACATGTGTATCATACGAATAACCTGACCCATGTACGGTGCCATTGACCATTTCAACATCTATATTAGAATTTGGATGGATTATTGTGCCAGAGGAATAGCTTATTATTACATCACCAGATCTTTTTACATGATAACCATTTTGAATGGTTTTTCGAATACCTTCCTCATAAACAAAGGTTTGAAGGTCATTTGCGGTAAGTGCAAAAGAAACTTCAGGTAAGGTCATTAAGTAATCTGCAGCCTCTTTTTGAATTATTGGCAAGGTTAATTTTTGTTCGTCAATGGTAACTTTATTTAAATACAAGTTATTGCCATTCACAGCAGTTATCCATGAAGCTTTACCATACTTTGTATCTAAAAATGCTTCTAAGTTTCTTGCATCGTTAGTAGTTCGTGCTATTGCTGCATCTAACTTATGATTATTTAAAAACGACGCGTTTTCCATAGCTCCATGGTCAGAAGTAAAGAATAAGGTGTAATTTTCCTTTCCTATTTTAGTGTCCAATGCCTTTAAAAGTGTAGCGATTTCATTATCTAATCTTAAATAGATATCCTCCATCTCCACAGATTGTGGTCCAAAGGTGTGCCCAATAACATCTGGTACGGAATAGCTAATGTTTAAAAAATCTGTATACTTATCTTTTCCTAGCTTTTCTTCCTGTATTGCAGTAATGGCAAATTCTGTAAGTAAAGTGTTTCCTTTTGGGGAAATCCATAATAATTGAAATTCACTTCCCTTTTCTCTATACGTTTCCCTCATAGTCTTAAAATCGTAAGGAAAAGTTGGGCTTGTCTTCCCACCAAGCGAAGGTTCATATGTATTATCGTCTGGTGAACTTGATGTATATGTTTCAATTGGATAAAGGGTATTCCAAGTTTCGTCTAAATAGGCATCTGATTTTTCTTGTTTATTAAACTTATCGACCCAATTGGGTAGGGTTTCCATATAAAAACTACTGCTTACAAAATAGCCAGGACTAGATTCCCAATCATGCCAATAAACACCATCTGCAGATTTCCCTCCTGGTAAAACAGCTCCTCTGTCCTTTATAGATATGCTTATTACTTTTGATTTAAAGTTGCTTATCTTTTTCAATTCATCAGTTATAGTTGATGTCATTAACTTATTTGGGGATACACCATATGGGTTGTCAATTACAGAACCAACTATTTTTTCAAGTTTATCAGACACATTTTCTTCTACAGCATTGGTTTCTCTGTCAAACCAAGTGTTACCGATTATACCATGATAAGAAGGGGTGGTGCCGGTATAAATTGAAGCGTGACCTGGTGCGGTTTCCGAAGGAATATAATTGACATTTGCATTTTTATAATTGAATCCATCTCGTATTAATCTTTTGAATCCATCTTCGCCATACCTCTCTTGATATTTATAAAGATAATCTGCTCTCATTTGATCAATAATAACTCCAACCACCAATTTAGGGTTTGAACCATCTTGTGCATTGGTTTGAAAAAAAGACAAAGCAACCAATAGAATTGTGGATATTGATAAAAGCTTAAATGAATTGTTTTGCATAAGATTTATTGTTTCTTTTTAATTTGTCCCCAATCTCTTCAAAAACTTTCTTTGTTTAAAATTTAGATAGTATTAGAGCGTAATCGTTTTCTAAATGCCGAAGGATTCTCACCTGTAACTTTCTTAAACGTTCTGTTGAAATAAGACAAACTTTCAAATCCGCATTCAAAGCACGTTTCACTAACATTTTTGCCAGTAAGTAACATACGTTTAGATTGGCTGATACGATATTGATTTAAGAACTCTATAAAAGTACTGCCTGTTGCTTTTTTAAAATAACGACAAAAAGCTGGTTTTGTCAAATTACAAAATTTTGCAACCTCATCTACAGAAATTTTAGTTTGATATCGTTCATCGATTAAGGCGTAAATGTCGCGAATTCGGTTTTGCTCTTTTTTGCTATACCTATTTTTATAGGGCTTTTTATGTAAGAGTTCAAACTCATTGCTTTGCGACAATCTTTTTAGAATATTCATGATGGCCATGAAATATTCAAAAGGTTTTAGGGTATGAAGTTCTTTTAATAATTCGCCAACCACTTTTTTAGTTTCTCCGTGAAATGCAAGCCCATATCTCGATAGGTCAAGTAAACGGTTTAAGCTTTGCAATTCTGGTATGGGGTCAACAAATGTATTTTTAAATGAGGGTTTTATATGTAATACTTCTTCCCTGTATGTAGTCTTCACCCCGTAGTCAAAGTTCAAATGAGGAATATTCGAACCTATAAGAACAAGGTCGGTTTCTTCATATTCAGAAATGTGATCTCCAACATGTCTTGTGCCATTTGCTCCTTCAATATAAACCAACTCATATTCTGGATGAAAATGCCAATAAAATAAATGGCTCAACTTTGGATCGTGCAAAAGCCTAAATGGACTTTTACTAGCTGGGTCAATTGTTTCTAATTCAATTTTCATAGTTAAATGTAACAAAATTGCATATAAATTAACAAATTCAACCTTAATAAATCAATATAGTTCAAATTATGGTCAATATTACGGTAGTTTGAATTTTAGATGCTGTGTAGTTTTATAAAATGCTATAAACTTAAATTTTATACAAGATGCAACAAACAAATAACAAAATAGAACAAGGAAATAAAGCCCATGAAGCAATTCCGGGTAACCCATCTACTGCAACCAGTAGTAGTCAAAAACTGAACGATCGTTCTAATGGCCAACCCTTACGCGTATTAAGTGAAGATGATTGGCAGTTTTGGATGCACAATGGCTACATAGTTATTAAGAATGCAGTATCAAAAGAACAAGCAAAACAAACAGCAGATTTCCTTTGGGAATTTGATGAAAAAAATCCTGCCGATTCTTCTACATGGTACGCTCCACCACGTGCTGAAATGAAAATGAAAGAATTGACAGGTACAGGTATGGTTGAGGTATATAACAATCAACATTTATGGAATAACAGGCAAACACAAAGAGTATATGATGCTTTTGTAGATGTTTGGGGAACAGAAAAATTGTGGGTTACTATTGATCGAGCCAATCTAAATTTTCCCTTGCCAGCTGGTGTAGAAAAGAAGGGATTTATTCATTGGGATTATGATCCAGAAACTAAGCCACAAAATGTACAAGGTGTATTAGCACTTGCAGATCAAGATGATGAAAATATGGGTGGTTTTCAATGTATACCTTGGTTGTACCGTAATTATGATACTTGGAAACTTACACAGCCAGAAGATAGAGACCGTTTTCAGCCAAGTTTAGATGATTTGGAAGACAAAATTGTTAAGGTTAAAATGGAAGCAGGTGATTTGCTTATTTTTAACAGTACAGAACCACATGGTATACGTCCAAATAAATCTAAAGATAAGGTGCGTATAGCGCAATATATTTCTATGATGCCGGCAGAACCTGAAAACGAATTGCTTAAGAATTGGAGAATTAATTCATGGAAGAATAGAATTGCACCAGAAGGCTATGCATTTCCAGGTGATCCACGTAATTGGGAGCAGACTAAATATGAAGCTGCTAAATTATCACTTTTAGGACAGCAACTATTAGGATTAAAAGACTGGTAAACAGATAATTTGGTAATAATCAGCATGTTTGCGGTGAGACGGGTAAATATTGCTATTTTTGCGCCCTTTAAAAGCAAAGGTACATGGCGAAGATTTTTAATTTATTCAATTTTAAACAAAAGGTAGATTATAAAACAGAAGTTCTATCAGGACTAACGGTAGCCTTGGCTTTGGTGCCAGAGGCAATTGCGTTTGCCCTTATCCCTGGTTTTTCTCCGTTAACAGGACTATATGCGGCTTTTGTTTTAGCACTAATTACTTCAATTTTTGGTGGTAGGCCTGGTATGATTTCAGGAGCAACTGGTGCTGTAGCGGTTATATTTATTGGTTTAATATTAGAATTGAAACGTAATTTCCCGGGTATAGAACCAGAAACAATTTTAAATTATGTTTTTGCTACGGTAATAATTGCAGGTGTATTACAAATACTAGCCGGAGTTTTAAAGCTAGGAAAGTTTATACGTTTAGTTCCGCATCCAGTAATGTTCGGTTTTGTAAATGGGTTGGCCATTATTATTTTCATGGCTCAATTTCCTAATTTCTATCAAAAAGGAACCGACAATTTATTAACAGGTTCGAACATGGCAATGATGCTAGGCCTTACCCTTCTTACAATGCTTATCATTTGGGGCTTACCTAAGCTCACTAAAGCAATACCATCATCATTGGTTGCCATTGTCGTAGTATCTACCATTGTAATAGGTTTTGGAATTGATACCTTAACTGTTGCAGATACCATGAGAGAAGGCGAATCTATTAAAGGTGGATTCCCACCATTATCCATCCCACAGATTCCATTGACATTCGAAACATTTAAAATTATATTTCCGTTTGCAGCTATAGTTGCTGGTGTTGGTTTAATTGAGAGTTTATTGACATTGAATATTATAGATGAGATTACCGAAACAAGAGGTAGTGGGAATAGGGAATGTGTGGCGCAAGGTACAGCTAACATTCTATCCGGATTTTTATCAGGAATGGGTGGTTGTGCAATGATTGGCCAGAGTTTAATTAATACTTCATCTGGGGCTAGAGCAAGATTATCAGGTATAACTGCAGCAGTAATGTTACTGGTATTTATCATGTTCGGGTCTAGCGTTATCGAACGTTTACCAATGGCCGCATTGGTTGGGTTAATGTTTATGGTTGCTATTGGTACTTTTGAGTGGGCTAGTTTTAAGACTTTTCGTAAAATGCCAAATTCAGATGTTGTAGTTATGATTTTAGTAACCTTAATAACTGCGGTAACACACAATTTAGCCGTTGCGGTACTTTTAGGTGTTGTTATATCTGCATTAGCTTATTCTTGGGAGAATGCAAAGAGAATACGTGCAAGAAAGTATGTTGATGAGAATGGAGTAAAGCATTATGAAATTTACGGACCTTTATTTTTTGGGTCTACAACGCTTTTCAGCGAAAAATTTGATGTGGTTAGTGACCCGAATGAGGTAATAATAGATTTTCAAGAAAGTAGGGTAGCTGACATGAGTGGTATTGAGGCTTTGAATAAGATTACAGAAAGATATGCCAAGGTTGGCAAAAAGGTTCATTTACGCCATTTAAGTAAAGATTGTATTCGTTTATTAGAAAATGCAGAAGAAATAATTGATGTGAATGTCATGGAAGATCCTACCTACAAGGTCATGGTTGATAAACCTCTTTCTAAAACAAAAGATGCAGAAACTAAAAACCCATTTAAACTTTGGGGTTTATAGGAGGCCGCACATTAGTCATTGTTGATACCTAAAATTATAGATAGCGTAAAAGACTCCTAAGAATATAGCTAAAGAGAGTATTTAAATACCTATTTCTTGTATGCTATCTTTTTTGGCTTGAGCTATTATTTTATCACGCACCACTTTACGTTCAACATCGGTAAGTTCTTTAAAGTGAAGTTTTGTTTCTTGTGAGTAGTCAAGATAATCTTTACGCAATTCTCTAAAGCTTCTACTTTTTTTAAGTAAAACCCTATTTGACTTTAAAACCTGTGTAGCATGCCCTGAGAATCCCATCATCATATCTTTCTTATATGTAGAGAAATTGAAGGTTTTGTTACATAAAATCTTATTTATCGAAGTGTTTAGGTATTACTTTTAAATTTTCAAGGATAGCATATCTTTTGTATCAACTTATTAAATGTAAGATTGGCTAATAATAAATAGTGATAGTAATAGGAATATTGTCGCAGGCATTGACTGTTTCGGTGAATCTTTAATCTTTACATGCATTAATATGGCTCCTATCATTAGTATTGCCATTAAACCGGCAGACGGTAGGGTTAACATTGGAACCCAAATAGAAACTATTAAGCCTAGGGCACTAAGTACTTTTAAGGCACCAATGATATACATAGTAGATTCTGATAATCCGTAAGCGGCGAATTCTTCTTTCATTGAAGAAGCAGCTCCTCCTCTATATTTTGTTTTTTTATTAATTCGAAAAAACCAAACATTAATGATGGCTACGAAAATAATTACTTTGGCAAAAATGACTATAAAATCCATATTGTTTAATATATTTGAAATAAAATTAAACAAAATATTTTAAATGTGAATATATTGTTCTCTGATTTTAAGGAATATTTGTGGATTACTAAGGTAATTATTGTTTTTTCCGGACTTTCTTTTCTTTTTTTTGGGATTAGCTGTTTGTTTTCAAATTTCATGGTGATTGAATTTAAACGGTATGATTTAGAGAAATTTAGAGTTATAGTTGGGTTACTACAAATATTAGGTTCGATGGGGCTTTTTATAGGATTATTTTATAGGAACTGGGCAATGTTAGCAAGCTTTGGTTTAGCTATATTAATGGCTTTTGGGTTCATAGTAAGAATTAAAATCAAGGACCCATTTATATTAGCCTTTCCATCATTATTCTATTCGCTACTAAATATAATTTTGTTTATCATTTTAATTCGATTCGAAAATAAATAGGCCACAACCCACTGTATTTTTGAAAAAGCTGATAAGGTCTTTAGTTAATCATTAAATTGTATTATAGATTGAAAATAGCATATTATGACCCTTAATGTTTTAGGTACAAATTTGATTCCTTGCTGTTATGAGCCTTTAACGGGCTTTTATAGAGATGGTTTCTGTAAAACTAGTGTAGAAGATTCAGGTACCCATACGGTTTGTGCAGTAATGACAACAGAATTTCTAGAATACTCTAAAAAACAAGGAAATGACTTAAGTACCGCTCAACCAATGTATAATTTTCCCGGACTTAAAGCGGGTGATAAGTGGTGCCTCTGCGCGCTACGTTGGAAACAAGCTTCTGAAGCTGGTGTTGCTCCATCAGTTATTTTAGAAGCTACTCATAAAAAGACATTAGACCTTATAGATTTTACACTTCTTTTAGAAGCTAAATATTAATATTATTAATTACGAGTATTCAGTTCATATTGAAGAGGTATAATATGCTACATTTAGTATCATACAGAATTAAATTGTTCTTATTTTTAGAATATGAAATACAAATCGTTGGTTGCTTTTTTAGTGTTTGTTATAGTATTGAGCCTAGTAAATAGTTGTAACATGAAGGAGATTCAAAATGAAGAAATTCTATTTGTTGGTACGTATACCAATAATGGGAGTGAAGGTATTTATAGGTACAATTTTAATCTTGAAACCGGGCAATTAGAGAACAAAAATTTAGCTGCGGCTATTAAAAACCCTTCATATTTAACCTTGTCTCCTGATAAGAATATTATGTATGCTGTTAGCGAGGTTGATGATTTTAAAAAAGACGATGGCTCAATTACGACTTTTAGAATAAAAGATACAGCACTTACAGAAATAGATGTAAAGTCTACCTATGGTGCTAATCCTTGCTATGTAGGCGTTAATAAAAGTGGCGATTTGGTCGCAGTAGCTAATTATACCGGTGGAAACGTTGCGTTGTATAGTGCTTCGAATAATGGGAAACTTAATCCTTCGCCTCAAATTATAGACCATAAGATTTTAGATACGACCAAGACTGCTCATGCCCATATGGCTAAATTTATAAATGAAGAATTATTTGTGTCTGATTTAGGATTAGATAGAATTAAAAAATACAGTAAAACTGATGGGCAATACACATCAAGTGAGCAGAAAGAATTAATTGTTGCCGAGGGTGCAGGGCCAAGACATTTTGTGAGCTCTAAAGACGAAAAATTTATCTATGTTATAAATGAACTGAATTCGACCATTACAGTTTTTGGCCTGGATGATGAAAAGTATTTTGCTATTCAAACTCAAAAAACCACAGCCTCTAATTTTGAGGGTGAGAGTTTTTGCGCTGATATTCATTTATCTTCAGATGGGAAATTTCTTTATGGTACAAATAGGGGAGAAAATACCATAGTTATATTTGAGGTTGATCAAGCAACCGGTAAATTGAATTTATTAGGTAGAGAATCTGTAAAGGGCGATTGGCCTCGAAATTTTTCAATTGATTCTAGCGGAAATTTTATACTGGTAGCAAATCAACGTAGTAATAATATCGTTGTCTTTAAAAGAAATATTGAACTCGGTACTTTGAGTTTTGTTAGCCAGGTTGATTTGCCTAGTCCAGTTTGTTTAAAATTTTATTAAGAAGTTTTAATAACCTGTAAAAGGTCATGCTTGGGCACAACACCAGATTGTCGCCAAACTTGTTTGCCGTTTTTGAACAAAATCATAGTAGGCACACCTCTTACCTGATATTGTGTGGCTAATGCTTGGTTCTTATCAACGTCTATTTTAATGACTTTTATTGAATCACCTAAATCACTTTTTACGTCCTTAAGTATTGGAGCCAATGATTTACATGGCCCACACCAGTCAGCAAAAAAATCAACTAGTACAGGTGTTTCTCCTTTTATTATTTCAGAAAATGATGATTTCATAGTTCTTGGTTTTTAAAATTTAATATCGAATAACTTATACTATTTCTAAAGTGAAATTAACAAACCCCAGTTGTCGGATCACAACTATCACCTTCACTAATGATATTTAATGGTGATATTTGTTGAAATGCTTCTAAAAATACAGTTGCTGGTTGTGCGCCACTAATACCATACGTATCATTAATTATGAAAAAAGGCACACTATTGACGCCACGTTGTTGATAATGAGCAATCTCTTGTTTAACGGCATAAGCGATGCTGTCATCATCTAAAACTTGTTTTGTTTTTTCGGTAGACCAATCATATTCAGCCATTATTGAGCTTAATACCTCAATAGTATTTAAGTGCAGGTTTTCATCAAAATAAGCTTTCATAAAACGCTCTTTCAAGTTGTCTTTAAATCCTTCCTCACCAGCTACATGCAATAGTTGATGCAGTTCTAGTGTATTGACAGCAAGCCATTCTTGTCCGAAATTAAAAGTAATACCTTCTTCCCTTCCACTTTCTTCTAAACGTTTTGTTATTTCTAGAGGGCCTTCTAAACTTCCGAATTTATTGGTTAAATACGTATCTCTATCCAGACCTTCTTTTGGGATATTAGGATCTAATTGAAATGGGTGCCATTCTATTTCTACAGGAATACCATCCCATTTTTTAATTGCTTTTTCTAATCTTTTTTTACCAACATAACACCAAGGGCATGCAACATCAGAAACAATATCAATTTTTATTTTGTCGTTTTGCATTATATTTTTCATTTCAAATTATATTTTCTTGGTCGTAAAAACAAGGTAAACCCTACATAACATAATTTGCTTACTTATACGATTTGACAATAAAATTAATACATTGATTTTAAGTGCTAAATCAAAGAACAGATAGGTTTTACGAACCAAAAAACCCTTTCAACAAATTGAAAGGGTTTTTATATTAAGTATATGAATTAGCTTAAAGCGTTCGTAAGTATTCTGCTATATTACGAGCTTCTTCTTCTTTTAAATTCTGATTTAGCATTATTGCATTATTATATTCTTTCAACAATGCTTTTGCAATAGGATCTTCCTTCAACATTTTATCAGGGTTGATAATCATATTCATAACCCATTCAGGACTTCTACGTTCGTAAACCCCTTTTAATGCTGGCCCGATCATACGCTGCTCGGCCATATGACATGCAGTACATATTGCTTGAAACTTTTCTTTACCTGCGGTAGCCATATTTTCATTAACAACGTCGTCAAATTTTACGCTGGTAATTGGACCTACTCCTTTATTATTAAGGTCAACAGGTACACTTTCACTCGCTGTTTCAGCTTTAACTTCTTTTTTGGCTCTGTTCATTTCAAAACCTTCTTTCTTCTCTTCTTTCTTCTCGCCACAACTGATAATCATCGTGCTAATGGCTAATAAAGTGAATAATTTACGCATACGTTTATATAATTTAATTATGGTGAGTCAATTGAAGTACTAAGATATGAATTTTTAAGTGTAGCGCTATCCTATAATAAAGTGCAATTGAACTTTAAAGCGATTTTTTAACAATAGTATTACGATACATTGTTTTTTTTAAAATGGTGAACTTAGTTTAATGACAATTTGAAATAAACTCTAAAGTGCGACGCTCGGTATAAGTGAAATTGTCAGGACCATAAAAACCTACATGCCCACCGTATTTTGGCACTTCTAAAAACAAGGTTTTATGTAGTTTGGCAATATCAACAGGGTAACATTCATCTCCTAAAAATGAATCGTTTTCAGCGTTAATTAATAAGGTGGGTATCTCAATAGTGTTTAAAAATTGAAGACTACTACATTGGGCATAATAATCCATAGCGTCTTTGAACCCATGTGCTCTGCTTGTATAGACATCGTCAAAATCTTTTAATGTTTTTATTTGTTTAATGTCCAAATCTGATATTAGGCTTGGAAATGACTGTTTTTTTAATTTTAGTTTGTCAACCAAATTGCCCTTGAATCTTCTTGCGTATAGAAAATTTTTAAATCGTAATAGCTGATGCAGTGAATCTGCTAATTGACAGGGTGCCGAAATAGCTACCGCACCTTTAATTTCTTTAGAAAGTATACGTTCTTCACCTAAATACTTAAGTAGTAGATTACCACCGAGACTAAAGCCGTGTAGAAATATAGAGGAGTACTTATCTAATTGAAGCACATGGTCAATTACAGATTGTAAATCTTCAGTAGCGCCAGAATGGTATGATCGATACAAATTATTCATTGAACCACTGCAACCCCTAAGATTAATAGCACAGACATCGAAGCCCGATTCGGTTAAAGCTTTGGCGCTACCTTGTATATAAGCACGTTTAGAACTTCCTTCAAGGCCATGTATAATAAGTACTATTTTTTTGGAAGGAGTTTTTGAATAACTCCAATCTAAATCTAAAAAATCAGTGTCGGGTAGGGTTAGCCGTATTCTTATTTGTTCTAGATGCTCTACTTTACGAACTAATCCGGAATATATCGTAGACAAATGGCCGTTTTTGAAAAAAAGTGGCGGATTGTATGACGAGTTAATTATAGGCATTAGAATTTTTAAGATATTTTATGAAATAGTGAGTAATCAATCTATATTTTACAATATACCGAAAGCACAAAAACAGGATTTTAAGTTTTTATTTTGGGTAGATTTCAAGAACCTTAATCTGTTCTTCTACAGCCTCTTTAAATTCTGACTTCAAATGTGAAACTAAATCGGCTACCGGCAAGCTATCTTTTATAAGCGCAGAGCCTTGGCCTGCCGACCAAATAGTTTTCCATGCTTTTGCCTCGGTATCTAGCTCTTTGCCAAAATCAATTTTACGGTCTTTTTTCAGGTCTTCTTCAGTAATGCCGGCAGCTTTTAAACTAGCTCCTAGAAAATTCGCATGAACTCCTGAAATTGCAGCAGTGTAAACAACATCACTAGCGCCTGCATCTATAATCATCTGGCGATATTCTGATGTAGCCTTACTTTCATTAGTATTAATGAAACGAGTACCCATATAAGCTAGATCTGCACCCATTTGTAATGCTGATGCAATATCTCTTCCAGTACTGATACATCCAGATAGCAAAATAGTTTTATGAAAGAATTTCTTTATTTCCGCAACTAAAGTCATTGGGTTTATTGTGCCTGCATGACCACCAGCTCCTGCAGCTACTAGAATTAATCCATCTACACCGGCCTCGGCAGCTTTTTCTGCATGTCGTTTTTTAATAACATCGTGAAAAACTAGTCCGCCATAACTATGAATGGCATCGACCACTTCAGACACCGCACCTAATGAGGTAATTATTAATGGAACTTTGTGTTTGACACATAGTTTAACATCTGCCTCTAACCTCGGGTTTGTAGGGTGCACAATTAAATTAACGCCAAATGGTGCCGCTTTTTTACCCGTTTGCTCTTCAAATTCCTTTAAGGTAGATTTTATTTCAATTAACCATTCTTCAAAGCCTTCACTCGTGCGTTGGTTTAAGGCAGGAAAAGTACCAACAATACCATTTTTGCAGCATTCAATTACCAATTGTGGTCCCGATATTAAAAACATGGGTGCTGCTACTATGGGTAATGATAATTCTTTAATGAAAGCTGGTTTATTTGACATACTGAAGTAAATTATTTCGACTCGAATTAAAAATAAGTATAAAAAACCATGTTCTTTATTCCTTAGGTTTCAAAACTATGTTATTTTTATCGGGTATTATGCATGCATAGCAAAAATAAATAAATATGTATTTGAAGGATTTTGAGATAAGATGGAGTGATGTTGATGCAAATCGTCATTTGGCGAATTCTGCATATATTAATTTTATGAGCCATACCCGTATGGCATATTTGCTACAGCTTGGTTTTGATCATAGAACAATGGCAACCCATGAAATTGGACCAGTGGTTTTTTATGAGCATGTATATTACTTTAAAGAGGCTTTTCCTGGTAAGCCGATTAAGGTTTCTTTAGAGATTATGGGTATGAGCGAGGATGCTAAATTTTTTGAATTTCATCATAACTTTTATAATCATAAAGGGGAGAACATTGCGCGTTGCGAGATGATGGGTGCATGGATGGATTTAAAAGCCAGAAAATTAACTGGCTTAACCAATGAGTTATTAGTAGCGTTTAGTAGTGTAGAAAAAGCGGAGGGGTTTAGGGTTTTAACCAAAGAAGATTCACGAAAATTTGCGAGACTTCCTAAAAACTTATAGGTTTACTATTGGTATTTAATGACTGAATTGTAATTGAAACCTGAATAGTATTTTAATTATTTTTTGATAACGCTATTTTAGTATATTTACGATATGGTCAGCTTGCCAGAAGAATTATTTCTAGAGACATATGGGAAAGTGAAGAAATTGATTGTTACCAAGAAATTGGCACCTGGTCAGTTAATCACAGAGCATAGGTTATCACATACACTTAATATAAAAGATGATACGATCCCGGTGGTATTGCTTCAATTACAAGAAGAATCTTTATTAGTTGGAACCCTTACTAATGGCTTAACGGTTCGTGAGCTTGGTGAACAGGATATTTCTGAAATGTTCGATTGCAGAATCGCTTTAGAGACAATGACAGTAAAATTATTTACGCGTAATGCCTCGCAGTCGAGAATTGACGATTTACGAAATCTGTTAGTTCCGTTTGAAAATGGGCCCCAAAACGCATATGTTTTTCATAAAATAGACAGATATTTTCACGAGTATATTGCCAAAAATTGTGGGAATAGAATGTTGTATGAATTGTTTAAGACAGCAAAAATATTACCGTTCATGGACCTTGTAGGTCTCGTGAGGCCGTTGAAATTAATAATGCAAGAGCATTTAGATTTAGTTTCGGCAATGCATCATAGAGATGAAGAGATGGCAGTTAGGGCAATACAAACACATCTTGAGAACGCAAGAAAATCACATATATAGTTTATCAAGATTTATTCTATAGGCTTGTATTATTTTGATTTTTGATAAAATCGATTTGGTTTTCTACTGGC
>TARA_R110002074_G_scaffold870_1_pt1 | contig 39733 bp, 33 predicted proteins | sample TARA_R110002074 | Tara Oceans TARA_R110002074 (sample SAMEA4397215) | marine metagenome | biome: Polar Biome; feature: [MIX] marine epipelagic wind mixed layer (ENVO:01000061); material: water (ENVO:00002006), including particulate matter (ENVO:01000060) such as... | depth 10-100 m | reverse complement strand
AGATTCCCATTGGAGCCTGTCAAAACAAAGTATGCGTCATCTGAGCCTATTTCTGGTCGAACAGCATACATCTGGAGATTGTAATCATCCGGGTGAAAGGTATTGAGAGTTTCACTTAACACTTCTGATTTTAAGCCTCTGTGCCAGCCGCATATTGATGAAGATACAAAATCCGTTCTAAAATATCCCTCTGGGTCGTCGGCTGTGACCTTCTTGGGCAAGATCACTTCACACTCCATCGTGAATGGGAGGTCAACACGCTGTGTGTAGTCACTAGTAAAAGCAGTGGCGCCGGAGACCGCAACAGATCTTTGTTCGTCATTATTCCCTGAGTTCTGGAATACTGTGGCGCCAAAATGATCGGGGTCATTGAAGTTAATTGTCTTTTTGGGTACAGCCGTTAAATAGTGTGTATCTTCAAGAGCATGAGTAATATTGTTCCCATAAGCCTTTAACTTTACAACCTCATCCCCGATACCATAGCATCGAATTAAATTTCGGAAAGCTTTCTCGGTGCCTTTTGACTTATAAATCCCCACCAAATTGTTGTAGATGTTCTTATAAATAAAGTTCTTGATGTCAGCTAGGTCTAGTTCGAATTCCCTTTCTTCATCTCTAGACAAAATCTGTGCTACCAAGTCGGCATCGGCAAATATTTCCGGAGCAACAAAGCCATTGGAAGTTAGAAGACGATCAGCAAAAGGAACTGGCTTGGCCGGTGAGAAACTAGAACTTAAGTAACTGGTGTCTTTAAGCTTTGACAGAGATTCAATCTGTAGTTGTAATGTGTCGAAATGACTGGCCAAGATCTGCGAGAGTTTCTTAAGCTCTCCTGTGCCCACGGTTTGGTCCTCATCCGTGATCCAATCGGGCATACTGTAATACAAACTTGAATTATTTTCATGGTCATAGGCGGAGCCGGAGGACTCTAGCTCGTCGCGGAGTAGAGCAACAGATGGGTGCTCTATATAAATAATTGGGTCGTGGTATTCTTTACTTACCACGGAAGCAGAAACCATCGCAGAACCGGTATTTCTGGAGTTGGTGCTGTATCCTGTCCATTTTCCATTAGAGATCCGGCCGGAATAGTCTAAGACTGTTGAGTCAATAGAAGATGTTTGTGTTATGCCTTCGTTGAATTTGTAGTAGACACCCAGTTCTGTATTGGAAATGTCAGTATTGGTGCCACCACCAACTTGATACTTATAGCTATTGAAAATTTGCTCGTCTGTTCTAGTCACCTTCCAGTATCTAAATTCGTCCAAAGAGGCAGAAAGCTTTCCGTACCCAGTCATATCCGACAAGGCTGTGTAAGTTGTGCCCGAAACTGGGCCCACCAAGGAACCGATATGGGCAACTAACGAGCCTGTTATATTACCAACCCCCATAGTGCCGTAGATGGCCTCATTGTTTAGTTTACCATCAACATAAAATTTAACTTCTGTACCATGATTGCCATCAGTTGATGCCGAGGCAATAGTTACAGCATAGTGGTGCCATTTTTTGTCTGTAACTGACGATGTTGTGACAGTCGATGCGCCTATAGACTGGTTAAAGAATCCATAAATTCCTGAACCAGACTGAACTGTTAGTCTAAAGGTATCGTTACCGGCGTCGGAGTGCGTCGAGGCAGACAACTCAAGAGTGACTCTGCCGTATTTATTATCTGTAATGTCTGACGGGGTAGTCTTGCTCCCGGTGGTATTCTGGTTCCACAGGTCAAAAATGACCTCTTTCTTGGTCAGCGCGGGTCCTGCGTAATCAAATTTACGCATCCAGAATTCAATTGTGCAACCATTAGTCGAGCTAAACTGTAGGTTTGATTCTCTCGTGCCAAGCCTTCCATTGGCCAACATGCCGTCGGTGTTATAAATATTGGTATCATAAATATTAGAACCCGTAAACGACTGGTATAGGGATCCCGTAGGCATCCCGGCGGAAGCAGTGTTAGGTCCTCCGAGGATCTTAATATATTCAACTGATGCTGGCTTTCCATATTCTCCTGTAATGGATCCATCGAGTGAGCCCCAGCCATCAGCAGAAAGAACAGCATATCCCGTTGTTCTAGGGTATCTGCTCTCGAAAACGTAATGATCAAGATAAGAAGAACTGTTTAAGAACAGTGCCCTTTCTTTAAGAGATCCATCATAGGGGTATTCTCTGATAACTCTGTCGACAGAATCAACATAATAGTCTGCCGCCAATCCATAGCGAGCAAAATTTCTAGGCTCACTAAAGTCGACATTGGGCATAAACCTACGTTTTTCGTAGAATTTTGCCTGCATATTCTCCAAAGACTCAACTTTTTGGACTTCTCTGTCAAAATCCTCAGAGGATAAAACTTTACTTCCTTGTGGATTTTGAAATAGGTCTTTGATGCCCATTACTCTCTCTGCCTCGAATCAATCCTAAATTTAAATGTTTCGGGCTGGTCTACCCAAGAACCAATCGCGTCATTATAATAAGCTAAGGAAAGGCCGTAAGAGTACCCATCCTCTAAAAGAGACATGTCGAAATCAAAATAATTGCCCGAAAGATCATAAGACATCATCGTGTGCAATGTCTCCACAGAGCCACGTTCGGGGGCGCCAGTAGAAGAGGTACCGTGCGGGAAAGTAACAAAGTCGTCGACCACTCGGTATACACTATAAGACGCACTCTCAACAATCAGGGTCTCAACATATCTGGTAGCTTTGGAGTATATATTTGGGGACCAATCTTTTTTCCTTATATAAACCCTAAACCTAGCCGTCTCATCTCTAGAATATGAGCTTCTTAAATTTGTAATATTGGATACATGTTGGTCGGATGGGCTTATATTATAAGTATAGAGTGACTTTGGCTCAATTGAGCCTGTTTTGTATTGTGTTGATGCCCAAGCTGGTGTGCCCCCATTGTTGCTAGCATCCTCTGTGCCGGCGTCATGCCACACATCAAAAAAGATTGGTTCAGGGCCCTTTGATTGGCCAGAGGCCGTTATCGCGAGAGAGGCCGTATAGATCCCAGTGGAAATCTTCCCGCCCGTCACATTAAAATCTAAGTCGCTTGCAACTCCTCCGCCTTTGGCCAAATGAATTGCTTTATGAACACTAGATCCCATTGACGGCGGATTACCTGTTGCGGTTGAGCCCGAAAAGAGTGTAACATAAATTTTACCACCCGTCTTGTCTAGGCCGGGGATGTCTCTCAGTCTGCCCCTCACATAGTTGTACAAATAAAGAGTATTGACATTATCATCGGCTGGAGCTAACGAGCTACTGTAATAGAAGTTGGCTCTATCGTCCTTCTTGGTGGAGTTCCACCGGGCTTCAATACAAGGTTTTTTAAAAAAGAATTCCGTGCCGCGGCCAAAAAACTTCTTTGTATAGTAAGAAGTGTCCTCGGCTTCCTCAGTAGGTGCCATAAAAACTCCAACGCCATAATTTGGTATGGAGTCTAAACCGGATGGCTTGGTGGCATCATTGGCCCAGCGTTCCACCAAAGAGGAGATATTAATTTCTACATCTTCGACTCCGCTATCGAAGGAAGCAGTAAACGAAAATCCTGCACCGTGTCTGAAATCTCCGCCCTCTGTGCTCCAGTTGGTGCTGCTGTTTGCCCGTATCCAGTTTGACTGGTCTATATCCTTATAGCCCTCCATGTCAAGTCCGGTGCCTTCAGACCAAGACTTCTCGATGGCGGCGACAACCATATTATAGTTCTTCGGTATCGTCTGACTGTGCCTTGCATTAAACAGCCTCAAGTAAAAGTCAACACTACCGCTGGTTGGAATAGTGCTTGCGGATCGATCGGTCTGGATCAAATCTATCGGGAATTGTACCAGAACTCTTGACAACTCGGAGCTAGCACTATCCTGAAGGCCATAAAGCGAAAACACTTCCAAAATATCAGAAGCGCCCATATTGGAGGCTGTTGCCCGGGTGGACATATCTGTTTTATAAGCATTGGTTATGGTATTATCTACAGTGGCGTAGTATCTCTTTATTGCCATTATTTCACGGAGCCCTTAATATCATTTTTTGGAAATCTTATTTGCAAACATACATTTTTAGGAACATTGAGGTACCTACCATCAGAAGACATTAGGTCGTTAATATTCACAGTAGCGTTAGAATAGTTGGAGCCAGTCTTGCGGACCACCTTAACGTCAGTGACATCAGCAACAGAAGTTAATTTATTTAACTCGTTGTAAATATCAGTAATGAAAAATGGCTCGCCAATAAACAAAGGCTGGACAAATTTTCTTCGCAGTGCGGTGTTGCAATTTTCCAACACGTCATATTTGTTGAATTCCTGATTAGCTATCACTGAAAACACAATACCAAAATCAACAACCTTGGCGTCCAGTATATCAATGGTGTCATTAATCATTCGAACGTTGTTTAGCCAAACTTTCAGGTTCTTCTTGAGGGACTCATTAGCCTGTGTGAGTTTGCCAGTGGTGTCTTCGGATAAAATATAGAGGTTAAGATTTCTTTTTAGACTGTCTGGGTCCTTAAAGATTGCCGCCCTTTTGACGACACCGTATTTGGGGGGCATTGTGTAACACATTGCTTCGTAGTCTTCTTTCGTTACTGCGCGGCCTTGCGAGGCAAAAGTGTCCAGACTTCTTCTCCTGATCTCCTCAATAGAAGGTAGAACTGGGGCGCCTGTGATTGGCTCATCATTATATACTTCTAAAGAATCCTCTATCCCTCTTCTCACGGAGCCCGGGACTTTAGATATGTCGTTGTATTCCAGCTTAATATTGCCTGCGGTCTTTACAGTGCCGGCGGCGGAATTAACATTTGAGCTAGTATTCGCCCTTACAACAACAGTTAATCTAGTGTTGGATGGACATATTCCAAATTTATCTGTTCCGAGCAACTTGGAGGGGTCGAATGTAACATCAGTTGTATATGATTTGGCGTGGCGTTGCAACACCACGTTGGACGGCTCGACAACCGACGGTGAAGATAACTCCTTATCAGAGCCATATCCAAATTGTAAAAATGTACCAGTCTTCAGCCTCTCTACAACAAACCTTCTAGGCACTACAAACGGCTTCAGGATAGCCGGAACATCGTCTTTGTCAGATCCCCTATTCGCCACATCTTTAAAAACTATGTTTTGAGACAGGTGTTCGACTTCAAAATATTCATTCCCGGCGCGGTCTTTAGCAGAAACTACTTCTACCACGTTTGGGGTGCTAAGAGATATCTTTTTAAACCTCTCAAAGTCTCCAGTGTCAATAACCTCTGTTGCAAACTTTCCAGATATGACTTGACCCGTGGCGCGTATAGCGTAATGAGTTGGGTTACCAGTCGAGGAGTTAAAACGAGCAGCAACCTGCTGGTTTGAAGGGTGGTCGAAACGCACATCTTCGGTTAAAATAAAACTGGTGCGAGAGGAAGAGAATGTGGACCCTCTCTTTAGGATGGGCAAATAACTACTATTTGGGCCGAGGCCTGAAGGGTTTGCCGGGATGACAACATATAAGTTCACCAGTCCTGTAGCTGAGGCACTTCCGCGGAACTTATAGCCCATCTGGCGTGCCAATCTAATAACATTGTTGTATTCGATAGCAGAATCTAAAAAGGACTCATTAACCTGATAGTCTAAATAAAACGAAAGTATATCGCCTATATAGGCAGTTGAGTCAATCATCAAGGAAGCAAAAGAAGCTTCGCTAAAATCCCTTATCGTATTAGGATAATATCTCCTTGCGTAATCAACGAGATCGCTTTTTATCGAATCGAAATCTCTACTGGTATACTTAATTGGAACTTTAGTTTTAGCCATATCACAAGCCTCTTGATATAATTAGTGCTTAGGAAACTTTAACATCTAATCTTTGTGCCGAAGCTCCCGCAGAGGGAACAAAATAAGTTATTCGAACTGCCATACTATTTTCAGGAACATTAGGGCTAGTCAAAGTCGTTTCGATTTCAACAGAACTGATTTGCAAATATGGAAGATATTTTAAAGCCTGATCAAAAATTCTTTGTTTGATGGTTGAGGATAAACCTGTGTTCTCTAACTCAAATAGGTATCTTCTCAATCCCACGCCGAACTCTGGTTCCATGACGCGCTCGCCGGGAGCGGTCAATACAAGCATTTTTAAATTCTGTTTCGCAATGTCGGGGACAGTCTTTAAAAGTTTATATGCGCCGTCCTCAGCGTTTTGTGTCAGTGTCAGTTTTGGTGCAAGTCCATATGCCATTTATTATCCCCTTATTCGCATTCATTACCATTCTTATCATAAGGTCGTGGCCGTAAGCGCGGCATCATCCACCACCTTAAACCAAGATCATAATTCCATTTGGGCCTAAGCCTGTCGAAGAATTTCTGCTTGGCGCCGTTGTCACTTCTGTCCTTATATTCATTATCTTTAGTCGTTGAATTATATAGAACCTCAAATTGCTGTCTAGCCTTTCTCGTCGATTTCCTAAACGGTTCTTTTTTCCCATCCCACATTCTAAAGCCCGATAAGGCTCTGCCGCCGGGTACAACCCAGCGATCTCCGCCGCCGGCCGGAGGACCAGAATTGCCTATTGATGGTACAAAAGCCTTAATACAATAAATAGTCAAGGTCGACAAAAAGGTTTTAAGCGGGAAACAATAATTAAACAAGGTTTTATATGCTGGGTCTTTAATCAGCTCAGCTACCAAACAATCAATATCATAGGATGCAGGATCAAAATTTGTGAACTCCTGATCTGGGATTTCTAGTTCCCCGTGGGCCACGGGGATCAGGATTTGAGATCCCTGAAATGCTTTCTCGTTTAATGCTTGTGTAATTCCTGGGTCTGCGGTAATGTTTCGTAATAATTTCTTGTCCAATTCGCCTTGGGCCACATAACAAATTCTTACGCCAAATCGCCACCCAGACTCCCCGATTTCTAGTTCTTCTCCAAAAGTTTCTGATGTGGGGTCGGCGTCCGTTTCAGTTGTAACTCCGGGGCCCCACCATTCGGAAATCTTTCCTCCGAGGCCACTATTTTTGAGAGACCGTACATAGCGGTCCCATGTTTCAATATTTACTGCACCATACATATCAGGGGCGCGCAGGGCTTCGATCTCGGAGGATGGTGATTCTTTATCAATAATTCTAATATACTTCTGCAAAACAAAATGCTTTTTATATCTTTGCTCTTCTATATCAGCATCATCTGGTCGATAGCGTCGACCGGAAGGATCAACATTAGTCCCTTCTGCGCCGGAGTCTGAGGCTAGAACAGGAAGTGGGTCCCGATAGTTACCCTTGTTATCTGTCAGGGAGCCATCAATGAAATCTGAGTTTCCTAGCAATAAACTATCCATTGAATAGATTGATGGCTTAATAGACTCATTAAACTGCTCGGCTAGCCTCTCTAGTTCTTCTCGGACCAACCTCCTCAAGATTACTTTGGCGTCGTCCATAGTCTCTTCCAATATATCGTTGAACGCCGCCTCTTTAGCGGACCTTGCATCTGCTTTTGTGAAGCTAACCACTGGGGCGTTTTTTGCGGCTCTAACGGATGCCGGGCGTTTTTCCATAATGTTTTTGATCAAGCTTTGGCCACTAATCGCGTTATTGGTTAAAGCCGCTAGGGGGCGCCCCAATGCATCGTACTCATATTTCTCGATATGATAGAAGGTCTCTATGGCAGCAGCGATATTGTTGTAGGCCGCGACCTCAACGGGACTAGGGTCCAAGATCTCTCCATTTCCTGCTGGATTGTATTCTTTTGGTAGTCTGGAAACGTATGATTTAACAGCCATTTCTACAAACTGATACCAATAGGTTTTGTCTACCACTTGGCCCTTGAAGAGATTAAATTTGGTCCCTTCGTCTATAAGGCCGGCCTCCATCTTATCGACAAGGTACCCCAAAAATACATCATCAAAATTCTCCGGGATTCTAGCATGGAACAAGGAAAATACGGGCATGCCTTGCAGCATCATTTCAGCAACGTATATACGAATTGTCGCTGCCATAACACCCTCAATTGAAGCAAAGGAATATTTGTCTATTATTTTATCATAGGGAGCCTCGGTCACACAAAGAGGGTCTGACTGTAACCTCGGGTCCTCTGTAAGGCTCTGGTTCCTCTGATCGACTAATTCTTTGAGAGAATTGAAATCAATCAGGTCTTTACGACGGGGCTCACACCCGTCCCATTCGGGTATAATGTCATCTACCAGACCAAGCCATCCATTTCTTTTCGGAGGCTGCAAATAAAACGGAGGGGCCTCTTCTGAACCACCATATTTGAGTGGGTCCAGTATTTTTACTGTTGGCTGATCGCTGGCCTTCCAGCCAAAATCGAAAGATCTAGAGTTTTGAGAAATTCGGTTCGCTATTTGTTTAACATAATAATCGCTTATTTCATCAAACATCTCGGATCTCTGCTCCTTATTAAGATTAATTAGGTTTACATTCTGCCTTAACAAAAGAGCAAATTGTTGTGCTGCATCATCACCCACGCCCCTTTCCAACAGAGAGTTCTTTATGATGCTGGTAAAAGTTATGCCTTGTTTGGAGAGGCCCTTGGACTTGTCAGAAATATCAAAGCCGGATGTTCCAAATATTACTTTTTCCATCTCTGTTTTTATATCCAAGGTTTCATCGATATATTCTACAACCTCGGGATCCGCGAGCAAAGATCCTTTTATCTTGTGCGTCCTTTTAAAAACTCCCCCTGCATCAAGGCGAGTAGGTGGGGGCGAGACTTGTTCATGAGCATTATTTCCTACCTCTGGGTCCTTCGAATCAAATTTCTCATAAACTGATAAAACGTATGAATCGTCAGCCGGGGCCACAAACTCCTCGCCCTGATTGTCTAGTCGTCTCCCTTCTGGCGCATCGGGGTCAAACACAACTGGATATGACATAAGAATACCGTTTTCATCTATAAGGTTCGGATCATATTCGACCTTAAGAGAGTATTCTCCAAGATAATCTTCAAAAGTTAGTCTCAAATCGGCCGAGGATAAATCAATGGGTGGCAGAAGCTCCCATTTACTCTTAGCCCACTCATCGGATTGTGTCCACATGTCAGTGAAATATGTATTGATTTTATTTCGTTTTGAGGATTTTGCTGCGCGGGACCGCATTTGCGGCGAACGGCGCGACATTTTGTCGTTCGGGTTGTCCCAACGATCATCTAGGTGACGCTTAAGCCCCTTCTTTTTATCAATTTGAGCAAAGTTATCGCCAGTTCCACCAAGAATCTGCTTACCTCGTAGGACTTCGCGAGCCAAATACCTTTCATCGTTCTTCTTGATTCCGGGGGGCTCTTCACTCTCGTCCCATTCTCCTTTATTGTTTTTAGCAAACAGGGGACCTAATTCGCCCGTGATCGCTCTCCGGAGCTTGGATGCGACGGAAGAACGTTTTTTTCCTTTCCTGTCAGTGTCAATATCAAGATCATACACAGTAATAAATGCTTCTATATAGTCGCTCCGGAGTTCAATACGATTATTGTTTTGTCTTTCTCTTTTAAGCTCGGCTTCGTTTGCTTCCTCCATACTATTGTATCCGCCCGGGATTGTAGTAGTATTAAATAATCTATTTACATTGGAGCCGGCTGTTTCTCCGCCCGACCCGGGTTTCTTTTGGCCTCCGGGGCTTGGGCCCTGAACCGAGGAGGGATCCCCGAGATTGGCCATCGACTCTTTCAGCCAAGATGCAACTGTTGGTGGGAACCCGCCGGTGCTCACGTTGACTTTTGGTATTTTATTTAGCGCGCTTCCGCCATTTCCTGCGGTGCCCTTGAGCTTCTTGCCGCCCTGACCTTGGGGTGCCTCTTGATCGAGGACAGCGATGGCGTCGTCGGTATACCACTGGATTGTGCTAAGATATTTGACTTCGGAAGAACCGAAATACTTAACCCAGAAGTTGTGGGACTTGAGGCCTTTCCCATTAGTGTCAGACAAAACCATAGTTAGAAAACCCCCTGCCCCAAGGAGATCCCGGGAGTGAGCAATGGCTAGGTCTTCAAACATGGCGTCTGTTAGGGCTGCCTGTGCGCTGAGAGCAGCGGGTGAGTTGTATGGATAGATACCGTCTTCGGGTCCGCACGGATTAGGCCCTGTGGAGTCAGTGGGGGGAGAGGAGGGGCCATTTCCGTGTAGGATGTCGGCTAAGGCGCCCAAGTCGTCCAGAGCTTGATTTTTGAGCTTGTCAATTTCCTCTTGGCACTCTTCCTCCGTTAGACCCTTACCGCTTAGTAGGTAGCACCTAATCTTGTCTAAGCTTTCCAGTGCAAGAGGATCAGCGCAAATATTTGGGCTAACATAAATCGGATCACCCTCTAACTGGTTAACTAGATTTTCCAATTCGGAGAGATCGACCATGTTGCCGAGGTTCCGGAACAGGTCGGCAACATTATTGGGGTCGGAAAAAAGCTCTGCTACACATGGTGAGCCGGATAACGCAGCCAACTGACTAACCATCTCCAGCACGTCTGGGGATGCAGTCCCCTGAAGCAGGTCTAGCATTTCCGTCTGGAGCAGAGTAGCTGAAATAGAGTCAATAAAGTCGCCAATTTCGGACGGGTCCATGGTCTCTAAACAAGAGCCCTCTGGGCCACTGAATGTGTCTAATAATCCTGTGATTGACTCTTCAATTGCCTCGTCTTTGGCGCCGGCTCCGCAAAGCTCGTTCTTCAAAATGTCCATAAGGCTATTACTGCCGGTGAGCAAATCGGTCAATGCGGCGCCCAAAGCAGTCAGGGCCAAGCAGATAAGCCTTACAATTATATCTATAATGGCTTTTATAACAAGTAGCTTGGTTATAAATATCATCTCTTCGGCAACCTCTCGCAAGAATTCCCAAATACGCTGCTTAATATATTGTATATTCACTGGCTTCTTAAATTGAATTCTCGGAGGTATTTGCCAAACGCCCGTAGTGCTGAGCAGATCACAAGGGTCGAGTTTTTCGAATTTAAAGAACTCACCTAAGGGCGGGTCAATTCTCCAAGGTGGAGGAGTCTTGCAGGGAATGTCTTTAATCAGTTCGGCAATTAGTTTGGCTCCGGGTAGATTATTTAACTGATCGAATAAATAATCTATGCCCACCAATTCCAGTATGGCGTCTTTGTAAGCGTCAAAAATGACTCCCTGAGCGTCGGTGGCTGCCATGGCAAGGCTGCCTTGTTTTTGATCCTGTTGAATTCCTCCTCCGGGAAGAATGCGGCCTTCTTTATCGAACAAATCACTTTTTGAGGCTTCTCTTCTGGCTTTTTTCTCTTCCTTGAGATTTCCGCCGGCGAGTTCTTTAATAGTCTTGTTATATAATTTGTTGCTCTCTTCTTTAATCTTTTCTAGCTCCGCCTGAGTTTTACCACCCTGCGATTGCAATACGTCATCCCTGAGGTCTCCTTTATTCCATCCTGATCCCGAGTATGTTCCGTCTCTATAAGGATCCTTCCATGGCGGATCAACATCTTTAAACTCTTCGCCTATCTTCGCCAATACCTCTGCTTGTTTGTCGGGGGGCAATCCAATAAATATCTTCTCTAGATTAACATTGTCCATCGCCTTGAGCGCGGCTTCAACCAACTTCTTTTTAGCATCTTCGAGTGGTATACCCTTCATAAGACATTCCATAGCTTCCGCTAAAAGCGCGAGCATTCCACAAGGGCCCATCTTCTTGATTACGTCTTTCCAGAGATTCCTCTTTGATTTCTTGCCTTTCTTTGCAAAAGATTCTAAAAGCTTTGGCAATTTCTCAAAAAGAGGATTGGTAGCCATATACTTCTGCATCTCTGTGCCAATGCTTACCCCTCTCATTCGCTCGGTTAAATCTTTGCTCATAAAGATTTTAGCTTCTTTTATTTGGTCTTTTATCTTTTTAACTTCTTTTTCGAGATCTTCTACCTCTTTTTCTAGTTCTGTGGCGGTACCGGGCTGTGCTTTCTTAGGCTTCTTCTTGGCTAGCTTAACTATCTCTTTCTCAACGGCTTTATATTCTTTTTCTTTTAATCTGCGAAAGTCATCTGTCTCTGCCGCGGCAATTTCTTGGGCAAGTAAAACTAGTTGCTCTGCTAATTGGGCAGCCTGTGCATCAACGAGGTCTTGGCCGGCATCCTTTTTTTGTTGTTTATAGGTTGGATCCTTTTTTAGTTTCTTTAATTCCTCTTTCTTGGCCGCTAGCTCAGACTCTTTTGGCGGCAATACCTCAAGTCGAAGGCGGGCTATTTCCTTTTGCGCTGCTTCAACTGCGTCTTTTCTATCTTTCTTTAGTTTTTCTAGTTCATCGCGAGACAAACATATCGTTTCACTAAACTTGGTTTTCAATACTGAACCCAATTCTTCGCCTAGAGAATTTAAAATGTCTTCAACGGGGTCCCCGATGAGTCCTCCGAGGGCACAAGATGCAAGGCTAGCCTCTGATGCTGGATCGGTGGCGTTAAGGCCGAGCTGGATCTCTACGGGCGGGTAGGTGTGGCTTACTACCCAATCAAACCACTCTGACGGATCTCTCGCTTGAGAATCAAGGCACATATTAGGAACTTGGCCAATATAAGCAAGGAGGGTGCTGTTCCTAAATTTTCTTTCGAACTTTTTGAAAAAATGTTTGGTAGCTGGCCTATTCTCGCTGAATACCACAAGTTCGCATCCCTTCTTGTTGGCTTTAACATTTTTTATTCTAAGTTTCCCACCGGGTGCCTTATCAACGTTCTCAATATTGATTACGACTTTTTCAACGTTTGGTCCCTGTGTTCGAAGCTCGAACCCGAAGCCCGGGATTATGAGGCCCTGCGTGCCAAGCAAAGAGGACAACTCATCTAGAAAGTCTCTCATTTTTTCGGCGTGATCTTGCAAGTCAAGTCTAAAGTTTTTGCCTGTGACTTCAAACCTTTCGGTCTCGGAGTTATACTTTGTTTTTTTAAATACTCCACCACCCTGCCTTAACCAAAGTTGATACTGCCGATGGTACACCGCCATGGTCCCGTTTAAAGAGTTTGCCATAACATGGAACTTCTCTTTGATATCTTTCCCCATAAACTGCACCTTCAACGGATCGTCTACAGGAATCTCACTAGGTATATCAGCGACCACCACATCTGGGAGTTCTATAGCATACTCTACTGGGATGTTGACCAAAAACTTGGTTGGGATCTCTGGTCTAATTGAGACCACTCTTTCGACCTTCACAACATTCTTGAGCTTGAGAAGTTCGTCAATCATGTTTATGTCTTTTTCTTCGCGTGTATACTTTCCAGATTCTCTTGCGCCGGGCACGAGGGGGAACAGGCCAGAAGTAACTCGGCCGGCGGCGGTCTCTTCTTTTGGAAGGAACTCGGCTGCCTTAACCACTTCGGCCTTCTGTAAAAATTCGAATATTAATTCCAAGCCTCTTATCTTTGCGTCCGCGTCTTTGGTATTGTTTGCTATATTCAATCGGTCGCGTAGAACCAATTCAGCCGGGGAGCCCGGGCGAGATTTTGTATCGCGCCAAGAATCTAAATTTATATCATGAACGACCGCAGAGTATAGACACTCTTTTCCATCAAAAAAGACTTCTTCGTTTGCCAACCTCTTCCATTCTGGAACAAACGCTAGCGGATCCTTTATGCATACCTCACACTCCTCTGGTGGTTCTAGGTTTGCATCTGAGGGCTCACAATCCATAAAATCGAAATTAGGATTATCAAAATTATCTAGGTTGGGATCATCAATGCACCGCTGTTCCTCGACGCTCCAGACTTTGCCGCGGCCACAGTCGAGCGGCGGAAACACGGCCGCGTCGTCGCCCAACGGCGCGGTCCCCAACTCCGATGGGATGGTTGGCTCACCGCGAGCCAAACCTCTTACTCTTCGCGAATCGTCGTCGGGGCGCTCGTCCGGAAAGGGAAATCCCTCTGCGTCTCTTAATATTTTCGGGTCTTTGGGGTCTGCCATTTTTTGCCTTTAAATAATTAGTCAGTTAGTATTATTATAATCACTACAAATATATCGATGGCCGTCAGGATCCAAATATTGGCCTTCGACGGCACTCACTATATTTGATAAATTATAATCTAACTGTATTATTCCGTCTACCACGGTCTTTAAGTTTGCTTCGAGACCGGATATCGCCAATTCAGGTGACGGAAAAGTGGGAGTTGGTAAAATGCCTGCGGCAAGGCCCTGATGGGTATGCGTCATCATAAATGAGTTAAATTTAACCTGCACCTCCATCATATGCTGCAAAGTGTGATGAAGACCCTGCACACAACCCATTATTTCCTTGAGACAATCGACCATGTTTGTCCCCTTAACCAAAGGTTGCAGGCGCTCAACTGTCGGATTTAGCGGGTCCTGAATCGGTATAAACTGCTCGTTGTCGTGTCCGCCGGCGATCAAGTCAATTCCTTCAATTGTATTTTCTTTTTGGCCGGCCGAGTTTAGGTTGCCGTATGTTCCTGTAACAAGCTTTATTCCGCCTCGGGCATTAATGCGAATTTCGTCAGCCTTCATGGCAATAGCTGAACGCTCTTCAACCATGCCCATGCTATGGCTCCCGACTGGTAGAGCAAAATGCCTATCCACATCGGTCCTCTGACTGATATAGATCCTTGCAGCGTCGGCTTTAAAATTTGGATGAACAGCAGCGTCCGATTCTGGTCCAAAGGCCATTCGGCCGACACAAAGGTCGATCATGCCGGCCTTGGTTTCTCCTGCTCCGCCCTTGCCCGAATCTAGAGTATTGGGGCGGTCGCGACCCAAGACAATCCAAGCATTATTTTTGTTCTTCACCACAAGTTCACAAGGAGCTTTAATAAATTGTGGGACGTGCTCAAGCATTTTGGCACAGTCGGCTCCACGCAGTGAAAAGTTCTCGGACGCTAAGTCAAGAATGCCTTCTACAACAGAGGGCGCAGGTTCGATGCGCTCCATTTGTTTTTGGTTTGATGGGGCTTTACTATATTTTTCATCAGCCATAATATATATTCCTATTGGTCTTGTTCGGTGGGCTCAGACCCGGGCGCAATATAACCAGCAGCTACCAAATTCGCTTTATCTGCTTCAGTGACGGGGCCTATATCGATATGCACCGGGTCCCAACCCATTGTTGTGCCGGCGGGGACAGTTTCCTTGGCTATCGCGGCTGCAACTGCTGTATTCCAGTGACCCTGATACTCCCCGGGGGCGCCCTCGCTGCCGACCCACCGGCCGCCCCATTTCAAGTCGGGGAAATGCTCTTCGATTATCTTTCCAATTCCCAAGAACACTGGTAGGAATTTTTCTTCTTGGCCGAGCGCGCGTTGATATGAGCGACCGTCGGATCCGATCGGAAGAAAATCTATGGCCTTTGACGCAGGTTCGCCGTCACTGTTGACAACGCAATGCAAGGACTGCTGGGCGCTGGCTGGGGTCAACTCATCTTCTTTTAGTGCGTCTTGCAAAGCGGCTGATCGCCATGCGGATACTATTTGTAAATTGGAACACGCGCTGGCGGGGATGCCATAATCCTCATATGCGTCAGGGCCCAGTGCAAGTCGTTTGATTTCCAAGAACGCATCTTTCAAATCCGGGTCGATGTCTTCTAGATCTACGCTAGTGTTAGCTGGGTCTTGTGATAAAGCGGTAGAAGAACGTGTATCGACGGGCGCGCCACCGCCAAAATTGATACTTCTTATTGGGCCGGCTCGAAATTGAGTGTCTGTATTGGAAGTTTCTAATAGGGCTACAATTGTGCCATACACGCCTCCTTGAACGTCATTGTCGACGACTGCAATCGATGTTCCCACGCGGAGGGGTTCCGGAAAAGCTAGGGACTCTTCTGGTTGGTTGGTAGCGGGGTCGAGATACCCTCCAACATAAACCGGATATTTCTTCGCAGACATGATAAATTCCGTTTTGCTAATACCTGACTTGGCAAAGGGATCTGGAATGCAATGTGAACTATGCTCTAGACCAGATACTTGACTTTGAGCATCAGAATCCAAATCCACTATCATGGCATGACAGGCCAATCTCCACTTTGTAGACCTCTCGACTCTGCGAGCGCTAGTTGCTGATGACTGATCAGCGGCAGCATCACGCAGAACCGGCTGCCTAGGTGGGACATTAGGGCTAGAATCTTTTATTTTGAAAGGAAAAAGGCAAATAGCAGTCTGGAGTTTACCAGTGGACGGATTTGAGGGCGCGAGACCTTCCTGCTGGACGGCACGGACGAGGAGTTCTGGGTTTCCCTGAATATCACCTTCGTCCAAGTTGTGCATCCTTAGGTTCTTTCTTCTAGCCTTAATGGACATGTTTAATCTTCCTTATTATCCTGAAGAATATCAAATATCTCTGACTTGTCGTCATCGGTCAGGCCTTTGTGGGCGCCCTGCTGCTTGAAGATAATAGTGGAGACTTTCACCAACTGTTCATTAGATCTCTGTAGAGTCTCAACATATTTGGCTGCGATGGCCCCAACTTCCTTGTGGTGCTGCTCATTTTTAGAAACATATCTCATAACATCATCAAGAAGCTCCTTTGTTGTCTCCCTGTCCGACTCTATGTTTTCGATAGCTTTCTCTAAATAATGATCTAAATTTTTCATAAATCGCCTTCATCCCATTTGAATTTGAAAACCCGATATCTCAAGCGCATTTTGTTTAAATTATTAACAACCTGCTTGGTGTTAAGGCCTGTGATTTCCCTCAGGTATAAATAAATAGCTTTCTTATTAAAAATTTCTATGTCATCAACCTTATCAAACAATATTCGTACCGCATCAAGAACCTTCTTTTCACTCTCTTTCATATTTTCGTGTTCCCAGCTATCGATCTCGCCGTTCAGCAAATTAAAAAATTCTTCAAATTCTCTGTTTCTTTGATATGGGTTGTTGGTTGAGATATACTTTAGTTCTAGGTCTTTAGACAGTTCGCCTAATTCCACTTCCTGTCGATTTCTTTTGGCTTTTTTCTTGGTCTGCGCGATGAACCAATTTTTGGTGATAACAGAAAAGTAAGAAAATGCCTTTGAGCCCTTGCTTTTGTCATATTTGTCAAGAATTGTCACAAGCCAAATCTTACATTCATCCCTCAAGGAATCAATGTTTGGTAAGCTATTAAATTTATATGTATATACAATTTTGTCCACCATTTCATCAAATGCTGGACCTATGTAATTAACATATAGTTTGGTTCTTACTTCTATATCCTCGGTTGCGACGTATTCAAGAATCGCATCTTCGTGTACTTGAGTAAAATATTTTCTCCCCGACTTTCTTCTACGCCGGCGGGGTGGCTTCGGTTTCTGCTGGTTGTCCAATTGGGTCCTCCTCCACGTCGGGCTCTTCTTCTAAGTCATCTTCTGTTTCTGTTAGCGCATATATCTCTTCAAAATCATCCAATATTTCAACTAACTGCATGCTGTGCCGCAATAAGTTTTCCAAAGTTTGATCACCATAAAACCTTTCCAGTTTATGGACCTCAGACAAGTGGTCTTTAAAACTAATTACGGTTTTAACCAAAGAGTTAATATTTTCTGATACGGACGAAAGGTCCCCCATGAGTATCACGAGTTCCCCCAACAAGTATCTCACGTAGCTAAGTAAAAAAACATTAACTACCAAAGACACCGACATTATAATAATTACAATAGTTTCCATCATTCATCCAGATCGGTCATGTTGTCGATGTTTTTAGTGATCCTATCTTTGTAGTCTTCTACATCACTTTTGGTGTTCTTTATAAATTCATTAACAACTTTTCCGGGTTTGTGTTCTGTCTTATTGGTGACAGAAGACAGACCGATCGTATTAAAATCCGAAACCACTCTAAATAGTGAGTCTTCAGCTTTACAATCCTTACAATAGGTTAATTTATCGTGTATTGAGTGTGATGTATCAAATTCAACACCACACTCTCTACACCTGTAGGTATATCTAGGCACTTGTGTCTTCTGCTTCATCCTCGGTGGATAGCTTAACCAACGGTGGATTCATAACCACAAGCCCCCCTTCCGACAATTTAAACCGAAAACTCTGCAACACTGGAACAATATCAGATTGTTCCATCAGAGAGCGCTGGAGCGCCATCATAAGTGCGCCAAGCGCCTGATCAGACAAATTCATTTCACTAGCCATTTTAATTCTCCTCTTTAATTATAGCTCTTCCTAGTAGTTTTTCCCAGTCTCTCTCTGGTCTAACATTTAAGTTAGTTTCCCACGCTCCCTTGAGAACGCAAGAATTAACATCCACAGACTCTGAATGTTTAATCAGAGCCTGAATGTCTTTGGGGAAGCAACTTCCTCCAAAACCATATCGGCCGTCGGGGCCGGGGACTGACAGATGAGAATGACCCACTCTTCCATCCCTTACAAAACCATCAACGGCTGTTTGCCACTCTACGCCACTCTTGTCGGCGATGAGCTTCATTTCATTCATGAACGATACCTTGGTAGCAAAATAACAGTTATTCATATACTTGATAAATTCTGCTGTCTCAAAGTTCGTCTCAATAGTTGGCGTAGAACTGCCAAACCTAATTCTAAATAACTCGGCAACCTTGTTTGTATTTTTTGGGTCACCTCCAAGAATAAATCTTGCTTGATTGATAAAATCAAATTTTGCTGAGCGTTCGGTTAAGAATTCAGGGTTAAACACAAAGGTAATATTCCTGTACTTCTCTTCGAAGCTTCTTGTCGTGCCGGGGACGATCGTTGATCGAACCAGAACTATGCACCCTTCCTTGGTACCATGGTCATCAATTTGTTCAAGAACATTGTGCAAAATAGAAACGTTAATTGATCCGTCTACGTTCGAAGGTGTTGGCACCGACAAAAAGATAAAATCTGAGTTGCCTAGGACCTCTTCCATAGAATGTGTTGATTTACTTGGGTCCTTGTCGTAGATCCGGATCTTTGCCTGATCGAAGCCGGTCTGGGCCGAAAACCCATAAGCAACCGAGGACCCGACAAAGCCAAAGCCTATAATTCCAATATTAATTTTACTCACCGGCGCCTCCCAATTCGGCCTTCAGTTTCTCGAAACATTCCCTTATGCCTTGATCGATATTGTGTTTCGGGACCCATGAGGATTCCGACAGAAATGGTTGAATTTGAGCTTTCGTTGTTAAAACGTCTCCTACTCTTTCGTTTTGATAATCAAACACAACATCCGGGAAGTGCTCTTGCACTATTTCTCTGATTTCGTTTAGAGAGATATTATCGCCTGTTCCGATGTCATATGCGGTGCCGCCAAAATTCGGTCCGCGGGCCATGGCGGAAAGGTTAGCAGACACCACGTCCTCTAGATGGGCCATGTCGCGTCTCTGCTCGCCATCGCCAGTAATAAAGGGGTTCTTTCCTTGTCGAATAAATTCCATAAAATTAGCCACCGCGGTTGCATATGGGCCCTCGGCGTTCTGGCAAGGCGAATATACATTAAAGTATCTAAGAGTTACTGTGTCGACACCATATAAAGAAGTATATAGTTTCATTTCCATTTCGGAAATTAGCTTTTGCAGCCCATATGGGTTCGCTGGGCCGTCACCATTTCCAACCACAGACGAAGATCCAGAATAAATAACTCTCTTAACCCTCATCTTCCTCGCAAAATCTAAAACAATGCTAGTTGAGATGACGTTGTTAATCATTGTGTGGACAGGCTGTTCAACGCTATACGCAACCCTTGGGATGCAAGCAAGGTGAAAAATATATTCGGGCCTAAACTTAACAAACTCTTGTAGACCATCTAAAATATCTTTTTCATCTTTCAGGTCAATTCCTGCAACTTCGTGGCCCATTTCTTCTAGTCTTTCGACTAATCTAGAGCCGATATAGCCTTTGTGTCCCGTAACTAAACATCTAGACATATTATTCTCCTTATATTTCCCAAGTTTCATACTCTGGTTCTTTAGTTTTATTGTGATTGTGCATCCTATATCGATAGAACGGCATTCTCAAGTGGTGTATTTTATAATAATTCCCCAATCTTTTCCTTAGTTCCTCTTCCTCTCTGTGTCGCATTTCTGGATTATAGCCGCCACATTCTAGGAGTAAATCTCTGCGATACATAATTCCACAAGAGATATTTTCTTTTTCCGCATACTTTCTCTCGATCACGTTTTCATGATCATCAACTAAAACATAATCGCAGGATACGCAGAAAGCATCGTGATTGGCTTCCAAGTATGTTTTCATAAAGTATGCCATATCGGCGCTAACAAAATCGTCTGCGTCAACACGAATGACAAATTGTCCCCGGGACATTTTCAACCCCTCGTTGGCAGAGGCAGCAACACCAATGTTCTTTTTATTTTTAATGATTCGGATTTTATCCTCAAACGGCCTTAAAACAGAAATAGAGTTGTCCGTGCTTACGTCGTCCACCACGATAACTTCACACTTCGTTCCCTTCTGGGACAAACAACTACGAAGGCAGCGTGGCAAATACTTTCCATAATTGTAATTCGTCACAATTATGGATACACTAGGGTTACTCATAATTTTCCTCATACCACAAAACAAACATGAGAATTGCAAACTTTAAGTAAGGATTCTTCACGTTCTCTATATTAAATGTAACACGGAACAAATCAGATTGCAACAATTTTGATTGATTAATTGTGTCATCAAACTTATGGACCCACTCATCTACGTTTAGCATGAACCCAATCTTGTCTCTGTGAACAAAATCTTTATCGAAGTCTTGCTCAAGAACCGTTTTGGGAACTTCTTTTCTTAAGTCGCCAAACAATAAGTCATATTCTAGTGTGTTTGCGTATTCTAAAATACGATGATCCAAGAAGGGCACTCTAACTTCCAGAGAATTAGCCATGCTTAAGCGATCAACTTTTTGAAGAATATCTCCCTCCAAGAAGAATCTGATATCCATTAGGCGCAGAAGCTCTTGAGGGTCTTCAGTTTGGTATGGTAATTTTGATACCATGTAATTATATGTGTTGTTGATATACTTGTCATTCAAGAAGCTCAGGTCTTGATTCCTGAAAAACTTCTCCTGAATTGATTTATCTGTGTAGTTATATTTATTATAACCACAAAAGTTTTCGTCTGATCCATCTCCACCTAGGGCTACTGCAACGCTCTCTGAGATCTTCTTGGAGATAAGATAGGTCGGTATAATGGAAGAGTCGGCAAACGGCTGTCCGAACGTCCTAGCCATCTTTCTGAGGAAGCTGAGCTTGATCTCTCCGTACTCTACCTCAATGTTGGTGTGAATTGTCTTGTACTTTTCTGCCACCCTGTTGGCATATTCTTTTTCATTCAAGTCTTTATCTTTTATTTCGGCTGTATATGTGTTACGCTGTTTCGCGATCGAAGACATATATTTCACAATCAGCGAAGAATCTATTCCACCCGACAGATAAGCACCAAAAGGAACGTCACTCCTCATCCGAAGCCGAACGGAGTCATTTAATAAGTCTTCAAATTCCTTCAAATCCTTGTTTGTTCTTTTCTGCGGAGCTAAAGACCAATACTTTTTCGTCTTCAGTTCTTTCGTTTGCAGATTATAATCAATATAATGTCCGGGCTCGATCGATTTTATCTCGTTCCAAATCGTATTTGGGGAAGCAATATAAAAAGTATTGAAAAACATTGAAACTGCTACAGGATCAATACTCAGGTTGTTTACTCCCAATATTTCTTTTATCGGGTTTATCTCGGAACAAAAAGTAATACCGCTTTCTTCTTCAGAATAAAACAAAGGTTTGATGCCAACCCTGTCCCGTACAAGAAACAAGCTGTCTAAAACCCAATCATATAGAGCAAAAGAAAACATACCATTAATGTCTTTAAGGGTCTTCTCCAAGCCAAAAATAAGATAGTAATTTAGTAAAACTTCCGTGTCTGACTCTGTGCTTAATTGCGCGCCTTCATTATGGAGAGCTTCCTTAAGCTCCAAATAGTTGTAGATCTCTCCATTAAATGAGATTGCGGCAGTTCCATCTACGGCAACCATCGGCTGGTGCCCGTCGGTCAGGCCCAATATAGATAAGCGAGTGTGACCAAGAGATATCCTGTCATCAAACCCAGTCAAGAGGCCACGGTCGTCGGGGCCGCGGTGGCTCAAGGAGTTTAAAGTGTTCCTTGTGATCTGGTGTTTTGTGGAACCAATCAACCCACACATATTTCAATCTCCGGGTGCCACATATCTCTAACCACCGGGTTGGATTCTAAAGTCCTTTTTATAACTTCTCTTCTTCCAAGGTTATATTTCCTTCTTATATCGGACCCAATACCATACTGTTCTGACGCGGTGAGCGAGTCCTTGTGGAAGAATCGATTGTAGAGAGTAATTTTTAAATTATGAATTTCACTTAGTCCCAAGATCCTAATGAATAAGTCGGTATCCGCGGCAATTCGAGTTCTGCCGTCCCAACCACCAAGCTGATGTAGAACATCGGTGCGCATCAAAACCGACCCATTCTTGCAAAACTTAAACTTCAGATACTTCTCATACACTTCGTCATCTTCTAAGTTTAATAAGTGCCTTATATCCTCTTTTCTTAACACAGGTGGATATATATTCTTTCTTTCGCTGTCTGAAAATGCATTTTCTGATTCTGTGTGAGGGCCGGAGTCGACAAGTATTTCGTTTACCGATGTTCCCAGACATGCTAGGTTTGGCCGACTGGTCATCTTTAGGGCCTGAATCTGTAGCCGGCGTGGCTCACTAATGTCATCTGCATCGTGAAGGGCAACATATGGCGAAGTACAAAAGTTTTTTAACATATAGTTTTTGGATGCATAGGTACCTATATTCTTGTCGGAGCGGATAACAGTTAACCTAGGGTCGCTTATCCTCCCAAGAATATCACAAGTTGAGTCTGTGCTACAATCATCAAAAACATATAAATTAAACCTCTGGTATGTCTGATCCAAGACAGAGTTCACCGCCCTTTCTATTGTGCTTTCAGCATTATAGGCAGACATCAGTACATCAATCACAATAGTCACCTAAAATTCTGCTCAATTTTGTCTCAACTTCGGCAATCTTCTCTGGAGTCTTGTCTTTTATTTGGTAAAGTTTTCCTCTCTCAACAAGACGGCGCGTCTCAATATTGCCAGCCAGAAGAGTTTCTAAGTTTTCGCACACCAAATTAAAACCACAAATGCAGTTTTTCAAAAACACATCATCCAAATTATCCGTCTTGGATAGTATATCTGGCTTTCCTTGGAATATGATTTCGCCAGCATCAATCGACTTATCTATAAAGTGGACTGTTGCACCTATTCTATCTGGACGACTGTCATGAAGAGCCCAGAAGGAACTGTCGACACCTCTATAATATTGAACCAGTCCTGTGTGGATGTTGATACACCCTACCTTCGGGATAGAATATATATTCTCTTTCAAGAGACTACTGCCAAATACGAATATGATATCCGGGGCCTGTTTCTTGATTTCTTCCTGAATTCTGAGGCTATTGATTTCTCCGTTTCTACAGCCGACGTAAGAATCGGGCATCCAGCCCGAGATCGTTGGGAAATATTCCCTCTCTTTTAGCTGCAAAGAGCCAGACCGAGATCCGGCCGATTTCTCTTCAATGAAAACTTTTGAGACTGTGGTTCGGTCGTGTAGCATTTTCGCATAGGCTAGGTGCCTAAGATGATTAGATGTTATTACAACTATTCTCACATTACGACCGGTACTGAGCCTAGTCTCATAAAAGCCTCGCCATATTTGCAACCCGAGGCGTAGCCTCGCACCTTTGCCACCCCATCGATGTGGTCAAAAATACCACCGATGATTTCTTGCTGTGAAGTATAGGTTTTCATCGCTTCAACTTTGCTTTCATAAGTTTGTGTTATATCTACAATATAATCTACTCTTGGAAGTAAGTCAAGTATTTCCATTGCCCAAAGGTCTTTTATTTTATGAACCATTCCCAATTCAGGGTGTATCATCTCACTTGCCTTCCAGCATGCCTCTCTTACGACCTCCGACACAGCCCTATGGTCTCGGTGTTTATCGTTGGGAGCGTGGGTTATAACTAACTCTGGTCTATGGAATCTTATGGATGATATAATCTCGTGAAACAATTCTTGTGTGTTTTCCACACACTGAGTCTCCTCGCCCAAACATTGGATTGATGCAATTCCTAAGATCCCCTTAGCTTTCTGGGCTTCTGCGTCTCTTACCGCCACGATATTCTTTGAGCTGTATTCTCCGCTGTGGTCAATTCCAGTGTTACCGGACGTAACGAATATTACGTCCACCCTTGTTTCCAAGGCTGACCACTTTTTAATTGTTCCGGCACATCCAATAGTTTCATCGTCTTGGTGAGCCACAATTATCAATACGTTTTTAGGCACTAAATGCATGCAACAGTTCCTCACTCAAGATTGACGGACACACCTTTTGCTCGATATATCTTGATTGGATTTCGTGCGCCAGATCGTAACTTAGCTGTGGGTAAGCCTTGTCCGGAAACCAATGTGAACTTGACGCGTCACATGGGCCAGACTTTTTAACTGGTGCATTTATATTAAACGTCTCGCACAAGAGTTTATATTTTTCCCTAATCTCCCAGCCGGGCCATGGTTGACTATCTTCATCGTTTGGATCTATATTTAATATTTCATCACGGGGAAGGTGCGAGATTGTAAAGTCTCTAATAAAGGCACTAAACACATTATTAAACTCGGCCAGCATACCATGAGGCCGGTCGATTAGGCAAGCGTTTAGGGCCCCGCCGACATAAAACAAATTTTCAATATTATCCTGAAGTAGAACATGGCCTACTTCGTCCAAATCGTCTGTAACGTAATCCTCTTCGCACACGTTAATCAAGGGGTGCTGGCGAGACCATGGTCGCGGGAATGGACGGTCGCAACTAGGCGAGCAAGTGCAACACTTTCCACTATGGCCGCGGTTGTGCCAGACGCCCTTGAAAAAAATGTCATTTGGCTTTCGACACCTCTTAGAAACGCTTATTGGCTCTGCGGTGGAGGGAGTGTAATTGCGAACGGAAACGGCATTATGCCTAGCCTGTGTATCGTAGTAAAAAGGTATACAAGAATAATCTGATAGGATTATTTCTCTGCGTGGCTCCGGAGGGATATCCTGCCCGCAGGGACTATGAATTATTTTTACCCCTGCTGCTCGAAAACGATCAATTGCTGGTGCCAGACGTTCTGCCAACAAATCATTTAATTTTTTATAATGCTTGCACCAGTGATCGTCCCAAACATCAATTATTATTATAGCAGTTCGTTCTGGATCAATTTTCTGGTGAGCGTGCTGGTCATTAGCCCGCAGTATAATGTTGGTCACAGAAATCTCTCAGGCCCCTCAGTTCATCCATTGTCATAGAGCAAATGTGCGCGCTCTCCGTTTTGCATTGGAGCTTCTTATCTGTTGTGAAATGCTTCTCAATAACGGTTGCGCCGCGGCGAACAGCTTCTTTACAAGCCTCAATACCGATAGAATGATCACTATAGCCAACCAAAAGGTCATCAAATTTTTCTGGCATAAGTTCTAATGCCTCCTCTTCGGAGTGAGGATACTTCGCGACACAATGAAAATATTTTACATTGCTATTCTTAAATGGATACACAAGCTTATTATCCCATTTTCCAAGAGAGCAATAGGTCAACATACCATCGCCAGCCATGTCTTCACAAAATTCTATATCCCACTCAAGCATTGAACTCGCAATCTTGTTGATTTTAATATCTGTGTCCAAAATCCACTGGAACCTATCCCGATGAAAAGGGGAGGCAAAGAAATCAATATTAAGATTGTCGGCAAATTTCTTCAGGCGCAAGAATTGTTCCTTGGTCATTCCCAAGTGCTCCCAAAGTTGTCGATTATCACCGGGCATTCGATATGTGTCCCATAGTTGAATTTTTACTGCGTCGGCTCCCGCCAGTTTCGATTGGAGGATCATCTGCTCTGCTCTTCGAACAGAGCCGCCCCACTGGCCGCATAATTCGCTGATAATATATACTGACATAATAGCTCCTATAGTGTTCCGTTGTGCCATCTTTCGATCATTTCTTTTGAGTCCCAATCAACATAGTTTGGATTCGTAGCCATGAACCTGTCAATAACAGCTTGATCATAGCTATCCGGAGTCTTCTTTCTTCCTGTAAATTCTACGAGCCATTCGTCAATATACTCGTGAGCACCAGTTTTTAATAGGTGATCTATGACTGGATACTCGGCGCCCTCTATATCAATTTTCAAGACGTTATAGTTTTCTTTTGATACATTTTTAAATATCCATTCTGCAATGTCTATACATTGTGCATGGGCGCCGGCGCCGTCGTATTTATAAGTCATGTCAGCGCGTGAGCGGGTGTTGCCATCCTTGTCGATGTAACAGTGGGCGTCGGGGTGATTATAGGTATGAGTCAGGCCATTTCCCAAATATTCAGATGGAATTATTTGCCCTTTCTTGATGCATTGTTCTTTGTCTTCCATTAGGGAAGAACCAGTGCGAGTACCCCAAAATTGAACGAAAAACTTTTTAATCTCGTTTTTCTTCCATGCGGCCTCTGAGTGGATGTGTAGGCCTTCTATCTTCATTCGATCAAGGGAATACTTGGCTAGCAAAATGAGATAATTTTTAATCTCCGGCTCAAAGGCATCTACCCTAGCCAGTTTTCTTGGGGAATCTGGTCGACTGTACTTCTTGACCGCCCAGTCGATTGCCATACCCACATTTGCTCCGCAATCTATAAAATGAACATTCTCTTTCATGTTATTCTCTTTTAGCGCACTTTAACAAAACATTGAACTGAGGAGATTCTTCCCACAGAGTCAGGGTTTCATAAGTTACGTCAAACATATCTTTTAATTTATCTAATTCCATAATTTCTGGGGTTTCGTCAAACAGCGCTGCCTTAACATCGGGGTACCCCTTTTTTTCCACATATTTGCTAAACTTTTTGAACTCTTCGTCTTCTAGGAGCTTGTCATCCCAAACAAAAGACCACAGATAGTTTTCATCCCAATAAGCGCTTTCCTGTTCTCCGTCCTTTTTCCAGCCGATCTTATAATTGTCGTATCTCCAATGATCTCCAATACCAAAGTCAACATATAGGACGCCGCCATCTTCTAGGTGATCATGTGCTCTTTTGAAAAAATTTGTAAGGTCTTTGGCGAAATAAGCACAACGAGTACAAATAATAGTATCATATTTTGAACCTAACACCCAATCTGAATTGATTTCCCAGTTATCCAGCCCTCGGTCAAATAGTTCGCCCCTGAATAGGCGATTATCTGTTGAGCCCAACTGTGCAACCTCTCCGCGAGGCTTTATATTTTCCGCGTAAAGACGGAACATGTGTGGGTCACTTCTTCCCATTATCTTCTCCTTCAATGGACTTTACGTCCTCTAGTGTGTGAACGTCGTGCAAGTCACAAACAAAAACACCACAACTTGTGCTCAGGTCTTCCTGAAAGACATAATCTCCCCTGAATATCCTAAACGCGGCGTTTTGCATCAAATTGCTGTCGACGCTAAATATCTCATCTCTATTGTTTTGCTGGAATGTGTCGATTGCAGCGTCCAAGTGCTCTGCCTTAATTTGAGGGGAGTTCGCTTGTAGTGAAATATAAATGTCCTGTTGGCCCTCTGAGGCCTTGATCTCTCTTGCTGCGGCCCTGATAGCAACTTGCTTATAAGTCTTGTCATCGGCCAAGCTAGCGGCCCTCATGACCACTTTCGCCCCGCACTGTCTGGCGACCTCTGCAACTTCCTCGTCTTCCGTGCTGACCCAAGGCTCAATATTATATTTAGAATCACCACAGGCCTTAACTGCCCAATACAACATAGGCTTGCCCCATATGGGGTAAATATTTTTCTTTTCAAGCCTCTTGCTTCCGCCTCTCGCTGGAATTATAGCCACTACCTTCATAATATCCCCAAATGATCTAATATTCTCTTTGATGAATTTCCGGTAAACAAGTGATTCTGGGTAGCAGCATCAAACGATTTGGTCAAATCTGTCTTGGCCAAATATTCTATTGATTCTTTAAGTTCTTGATCTGCAAAGTCCACGGGGCAGCGCCGACAATATTCATAATCATATAATTCTTCTAGCGGCATCCAAGGTTTTATACCAAAGTTTAACAAGGGTTTTCTCAACAAGACGCACTCTTTAATGCTAGTAGAATTAAAATTAATGATTATATCACTGACCTTGATAAATTCCATTGTTGTGTGCGGAAACCAAGATTTATCAGAGTAGTAAGTGTCCCCTTTATGCGCCTGATCATAAATCGGGTCTTTTCCTCTGCTCTTAACCAATATATCGTAACCAAGCTCTTTTAGATTAGAATATATCCTATTTAAATCAACCTTATTCTTGTCCCTATTCCTTGGATATATTATAAGCGCTTTTTTGTTATTTGTCAAGTTATATTTGTTTTTTATTTCTTTTTCATTTAAAACAAGATCATATTTTGGGGACCCTAGATACAAATTTTTTGGACTCTTTTTGTTGTAAATATTAGCAAAATATTCACTTGGGAAAACTACATAATCAACATTATCGATGTAGGAATTATACAGACTAGAATAATCTGTCATATAAGTCATTGAAACGGATGTCGTCTTGGTTTGATCTAGCCTTTTGTGATCAACGCCTTCAATAAGAAAAGTAACGCCAGTACACTTGTGAGCATGTTCAATATCTAAAATTTCAAACTCGTTAACATTTGATAGCTTCTCTATGTGATCCACAAAAGAACGAGGGTTATTATATTTATTGTTTGCCCCAACAAACAGCTTAGATCTGTGTCCGCGAGATTTAGCCTCAATTATTAGAGGCATGTAATATCTCAAAAAAGTCATCTCTGATAAAATAAAATTCACACCATCTCCTTCATAAAACTAAACAGAGTTGGAACAAAGCCGCTATCGTGCTCCATCAAAAATTCTATTAACTCTTTAGTTTTTTCTACGCTTAGATAGTTTTGGTCCCACTCACATGCATGATACACTATTTCTGTCTTTGGGTACATCTGCAAGGGATCGAGGGGCGGGTTACAATTGTAATATAAACAACGATGATTTTTATCCTCCCCAGAATAAACATTCTGTACATAATCCTTAGGGGATATTGCAAATATTTCTATACCATTGTCTCTACAAGCGCGGAATCCATCGGGCGACAGGCGCCAAGCTGGGGGCCTAAATATTGGCTTAAATTTATCAGTGAGGCCGGCTAGCTCGACTATCTTAATCATGTCTTTCATTTTCAAGTCGGCTGAGCTATAATCCAAATCTTTAAACTCGTCGTTGTTATTAAACGGGGGAATACCATGCCAAAGCCCGTGGTAACCAATCTCAAAATTGTCATCTGGTAAATTTTTTATGGTTTCGCAGAATTCTGGATAGTTTTGTATCTCTAGGGGCTGCTCGGTTCGGGTCGGTCCTTGCTGGCGCCAATATGCTAAGGGCACAAATAAAGTGAACTTAATATCGGGAAAAATATCAATTAATTCATAACATCTATCAAGAACCTTGACAGAGGACATGGGATGTGGTGATACATCATCGATGCTAATATTGACTAAGTGACTCATGGTTTCACTACCAGTAACCTTTCCATCCAAGGAGTGGGAGAAAATCCGTTGTTCCTAGTATACATATTTTTTATCAAGAGGCCGGGATGGCCGGCCGGGACAATGACTTTGTACCGGTCCCCGTTTTTATTCCCGAACTCGGCGACCAATCGATTCTTTAGCCACTCTTCAATCGTAACAGATTTTGGAGGGTGTTGAGCGCCAAACTGGTCTCGGTAGTCTTGGTCTAATACAAGATATTGATAATTATAAACCCTTTGGGTGCCGTATCGTTCATATGTATTCTTGGGATCACCATAGTGATACCCTTGGCAACGAGAATTGGACACAAATTGCGTGTCCCTAACCCATTCGGGTACTACTGCGGAAATTAAACTGAATCCTGTTCGGTGTGCAAGTCGAGCAAGCTCTTCTGGATGGAAGGGGAATAAATGGCCGTGTTCGAGATGAGGCCCATCGACTTCAATCGGTACCTCAACATGCAAGTAGGCGCCGGACTTCATGCTCTCAAACAATTTTTCCAATAAGAGGTCTGGTCTTGAAACATGTTCCAGCATGTGATAACTCAAGACCAGATCTGCGTCTTTAAAATCACTTAAATCAAGATTTTCTAAATTATTAAAATCCCTTTGTTCGACATCAAATCCCATTTTAGATGCGGCGTTGACATTCAAGTTAACAATATCATACCCCTTGACATTTTCTACTCCCCTGTCGCGATAGTGCTTCAAAAGCTTAGGAACCCTAAATCCCATTTCGACAACTGATTTCACTTTGTTAATATCTATCTCTATCTCTAAATCTTTCGCACGAATCAAATCTTGAGGACCAAGAGCCATCTCACTATCTTCAATGTATTTTATAAGATCATCGATAGTTTTTTGATCTTCTTTTATCGTTATTCCGCGAGAACATTGTAACATTTCATATTCTCTTTCCTTGCCTTCTTTTAAAAATAGAATATTTTTTTTACAATTAAGGAGTGGCAGGTATGTCTTACGAGACTCATATTTGTCTGAGAGGTCTCTATATTCTTCCCAATCATCTCTCGTATTTTTAACGTGATTAAATTCGGTCGTGTCGTCAGAGTGTCTCATTTATAATCTCCACATATCTTCCAATCACTTTGGAAACATCGTTTTTATAGCGCAGGGCGCTCTCTTTATATCTTTTGTAGTCTTGTTTTATTGTCAAGATCGCCGTGATCATTTGATCAAAATTCTCAAACCCGAGTCCGTAATTGTCACAATATTCCGGTATACTTCCGCCATTCGTGTGATAGACCACAGGCAAACCACAGGCCATACCCTCCAAAACATGATTGGCGCCCGCTTCCTCCTCGGATGCGGTAAGGTAGATGTCACACTCAGAAATCTTCTTTGATATAAAGTTGTTATCTCCGGTCGGAGAATAATATTGTGAATTAGTTAGGGGTTCTATTGGCCACTGTCCAATATATGTAAACGAAATGTTCTTATTATCTTTTGCGTAATCGTCCAGTTGTTTATAAAAAGAATATCCTTTTTTTGGATTTGGAGACCAGTGGTGTGAAACAATACGAATCTTTTTGGCTTCCGCGGGGGTCGGTATTTTGGCCTCGTGAAACACGGCCAAGGGCGCGTTATGAATGATCTCATAATTATCACCCTCAAATCCAATCAGTTCTCTTGCCCAATCGCTGGGGAAAATGATAAAGTCTGAGTGCTGAACGGACTGCTTGACCAGATCGGTTAACTGTGGCTTTCCGTGGGTTCCACAATCGCCCACCCTTTGAATAATTGGAGCGTTGTGTTTGTTTTTATAGTCTATGAGATTCTGGTACCACTCGCCGGCCTTGTTTGGCCTCGGGTCAAAACAAAAGAGGATATCGATATCTTCGTGACCTAGATTATAAACCACATCGTGACCAGACTCTTTCAGTTGATTACAAAGTTCTACTACCGTTTTGTTTCCTCCGCCCCATGGGCCATGAACTGGTTCTCTGTTGACATAAACTTTCATAGCGGGTTTGCGAACATCTCCGCGAATTTATCAAATCCTTTTGGAATATAATAATCTTTCACTTTATCTTTGGCGTGATTCACGTCTGGTTTGGCTAGATCGTATTTTTCTATCTGATATATGCTCTCTGGCGACAAAATCTTTGATGCTATTCCGACATCTGTTGATATTATAGGCGTCTCTGTCGCTGCGCACTCTACAATAGCCTGTGGGCCGCCTTCACAGCGGGCCGAAACCAAATACAAATCTAATATATTATAAAGCTTATTTAAAGTCTCAAAGGAAGGCAATTCATAATAATGAAATTTTATATTTTTTTCGGACAACCTTCTCATGACGTACTGTCGGCGCCAACCGGCCAAAACAACTTCTATGTTCTTGTTCGAGGAGTACATTTTTTCAACAATATCACAAAACAAATCTGGCCCTTTTTCAAGTTTTGGAGAAACTAAATCGTGACCCTCGGTATCCCTCTGGAAAGAACCTATTAAAAATTTTGTGGGATCAAGATCGAACGAGGCTTTAAGACCGTTTTTATCTGTTATTGGGTACCAGATGTCTTGGTTCACCCAGAAAGGAATGACAAAAATCGGTTTCTTGGTTATTCTTTCTATAAAACTCTTGGTTTGTTCGCACGGAACATGATATATATCTACAAAAGCATCCCTATACAAAAATTCCTTTAAACTCATTTTTGTAAATTTTTCTCGTACAAGGTGATGAATGGTCACAACAACCTTCTTTTCCTGCAAAAGGGGTAATGGCAGGTGCTGCCACAGCCAAGGGCTAATAATCCAAACTATATCTGCTTCCTCGGGTGAGGAAGAAACTTCACCGTTATGTGATACCCATTCTTCCGCGAACCGGTCGCAAATCCAATTTTCATTACCGGTAAAAGTATAAATCCTCATACAGAAAGGTCTCTGGTTGATACAACCACCATCCCATCATCAGTGGCTCGGCCGTCGTGGCCGAATACGTGGCCACTATGCAATATTAAGTAAGAGTTTAGCTCTGGATTTGTTTCAAGTATTTTGTCGACCACCATCTTCACCGAGAATCTATCTGGATGGTAGTCATCAAAGATTATGATGCCTCCCTCTTTTAGCATCTTGGTACACACATAATAATCTTCCACTATGGATCTTGGGTCGTCGTGGTTTCCATCTATGAAGCACAAATCAAATTGATTGGCCTTTTGATCAAGTATACTAGGAATTTGGTTTCTTAAACTAAAAGATATCTTTTTCTTTTGTTCAAATGGTATCAGGTCATATAGATCTGAATTGGAAACCATTGCGGGTTTATAATTGATGGCTTCATATTTCTTTTCGTCGTGTGGTATGATATCTATCGTCACTATATCACTCACGCTTTCTAATAAACTCAAAGCATAGCATGCTGTGCCGCGGCCCGTACCAATTTCAAAAAAACTTTCTACACCATAATATTCAGCTAGAGCCTTGATAAAAAAAGTCTGCTCGTGGCCTTTCACAAATCGAAATTCTTCAATACCTTCTTTTGGGCGAGTTTTTGTTAGTTCGCAAATAACACCCAAAGAGGGCGTATCTTTCTCCCAAACATAACCGGTTTGGTCGAAAAATGTTTGTAAATCTACTTTTTTCATTTCTTACTCAATAAAAGGTTTTGTTCCATAAAGTATAGATAATCTATATCGGTTCTTAGAAAACAGCCAATTGCATGATTTGGGGTTTCACATATAGGCTCCCTGTCATTAAAGCTTGTGTTTAGTAGAATCGGTACCCCCGTCTTCTCATAAAAAGCCTTTATAAGATCGTAATATAAAGGATTTTGTGTCCTGTTCACTGATTGCAAGCGTGCTGACTTGTTAAAATGCTCCACAGCGGGAGCAAGACCATACTTTTCTTCCTTGAAATTAAAAACAAAAGACATGTAAGGGGAAGGGAAAAACCCCTCAAACCATTCTTCGCCATGTTCCTCCAGAACAGATGGTGCAAAGGGCCTATACCATTGACGGTGTTTAACCTTCTCGTTAATTAAATCCTTCATGTCAGGGTCTATGGGGCTAGCTAGGATACTGCGATTTCCAAGGGCGCGTCGTCCGGACTCGCTTCCACCTTGGAAAACTGCAACGATTTTATTGTCCACAAGAAGCTCAACACACTTATTCATATCAATGCCCTCGGTCACATTAACCTTATCGGCGTTGTCTTGAATTGCTTGCAAAATAGATTCGGGGCTGTGCGGGGGTCCCAAATACGGCGAAACAAATTGATCAACCTTTTCGTTACCGAGAACGTTGTGCCAATAATGCTGACAGGCGCCGATTGTTAGGCCACCGTCATAGGGAACCGGGGGTATATATGTATTCTTCAGCGTTTTCTTTAGCTCCGGATGGGACAAAATCTTTCCCATAGAGACGGAGTTCAGTGCCACTCCTCCCGCGAAACAGATATTGTTGCTTTGATACCCTTGTGTTTCGGCAAACTTAATGGTATCCTGAACAAGTCTAAAAATCAAATCCTCGGTAACCTTCTGTAGACTAGCCGCCATATTAAACTTTTCTTGTTCATCCTCGGCTAAGACTCTATATTTTTGAAGGTATGGGTGAGGAACCTCCTCCTCTGGTGGGACATAGACGCCCTTCTTCGCGCCGGGTGGAGTAATGGCCACCAAAGCATGATCAGAGGTCGCCATCGATAAAAAGTCTTCATAATATTTTGAAGGGTCTCCGAGGGCAGCCATAGCCATTATCGAGCCGGCTTGGTGGCCGCGGGGGTATCCGGCCGATAATTTAAAAATATATCTAGTGGCTCTACCCCATAATTTGCCTAAACTAAAACTCTGCGATGGGACTTTTATTATATCGTGAATTTCATTGTCTTTAGCGAAATATCCACCGGTTGAAACCGCTGTTCCATTCTTTTCTAGGCCTTCGCTGTCAATAGTTATGATATAGGAGTCTTTAAAGGGTGATGAATAGTATGCATGTGCAGCATGACAAAAATGATGAGAGTAAAAATTAATCTTATCTTTCGGCAGAAACTTATGTGTCTCGAACTTATTAAGACTCGAAAAATCTAAATTTGTGTCTGGATAAGGCGATACCCATGCGTCCACGTCTTCAATCGTTAGGTTGTTATTCTTCAAATAGATATCTTTCAAATATTCTAATGAATCTCCTCCATCCTCTTTGATTCTTGTATAGCGCTCGAACTCAATGTGTTCCCTCACTACTCCGTCTTCCATTACACAATAGCCTCCATCGTGCCAATTGTATAAACCAACGATTCTCATATTAACCTCTCATAAAATTCTTGTATTCTAAAACAACCTTATTCATATTATAACCTGAATTATAGATGTTGTCAATTACTTTGCTAAAATTCATTTTTGGTGGGTTGTATAAATCCACCGGTTCCATATCCCACTCTTCCTCTTTTATAACGATCGCGTCGAGGCCAGCGATTTCCTTAGTGCCGCCGGCGGATGAGCACACAATCTTGCACCCAGAGGCCCTAGCGTCCACTACAACGTTGGGACAGTGATCAAGCCATGCGAGATGCAGGAAATATTTTGAACGCTTGTAGAGAGCTACCAGAGCCTCCTGTGATATGCTTCCAACAAAGAATACCCTATCATGTGCCTTGGGGTAGTCTGTTGCGCCAGCAACTACAAGACAGTCCTTGTCGCCAGAATGTTCCAAAAAATACCTGATGTTCTCGTCGAGTCTCTTGTGGGGGCGCCAGCTTGAGGCGCAGGACCAGACATTCTCATATGAATCAATAACTGGATGCCCTAGGGGCTTTACACCTTCGATCAACTCAATATCGGCACCATTATGAATAATGGTGGTGTTGGGGTGTTCACCAAAATACTTTGTGGTTAATTTTTTATTGAACTCTGACTGAAAGATTACTCCGTCTGCCAAATCGTATGTTCTCCTGATATTGGCATTTTGTGCGTTATAATCACCTTTAGTATTAAAATATATACCATCTACTCTCTGGTACATTGGCGCGCCAAAGGCTGTTCTGTATGTTTCTATAAAACTCAAGTAAGCGTCTGGCTTTTTGTGTTCTTCAAAAGCACAGCCATTCTTCTGGCCATATTTTACCAGTTTTCCGGCAAACGAGTTGGGACCAGAGGTGCTCCCAAGGTTGACATTATCTAAATGAATGTTCACTATAATCTCTCGTATGACTTCTTAGAGCGGATTTCTTGCGCTGTTCTTACTTGCTCTTGTGTCTTCACTTTATCAACATTCAAGGGATTTTCTTTATTGTAAACGTGCAGGACTTCCGGAATATACTCGCTTCGTGGGCCGGACATCTCTAGCAGGGGGAGCATTATAGCCTGATCGTAGGCCATCTTATAGTATTCTCCGTTGGAATCTTGAAGGTCTTTGTGATCAATTTTGTCCCACAGGTGTTTTCGAAAAGTGCGAAGATGGGAAGCTCGCCACTGATCCTGTCTATAAAGATTGTTCTCTATAATTTCTTCGGGATACTTGGAGGGCTCCGGGCCGAAGATTCCATAAGGATGCATAACGTAACTGCCATAGGTCAGCCAACAATCAGCCGAACAATAGTGGCTATTTAAGTGTGCCAGAGATAAACCCGATGAGAACCAATCGTCTCCATCCAGCAGGATGATTACATCGTCTTTACTTGCGTTTGAGTCTTCGATAGCTTTTGCTATATTAGAGAGCGCATACCCTTTTTTGGTATTTTTAATTAAAGTAAATCGGGGGTCATTGTCAATAGCCTTCTCTGCGACGGAATATGAATCATCCGTAGAGATATCGTCAATCATAATACAATGGAAATCACACCCTCTTTGTCTCTTAATGCTGGCAACACATCGAGGCAGATAATCTTTAGCGTTATAAAAAGGTGTAATTATATAATATTTAGGACCATTTTTGTCGTTTTTGGCAGGCAAGAAGGGCATCTGCTCTTCAAGCGTGGCCCAAAATGTCTCAGTGCGTGTCCTAAGGTACTGCATACAAGATTCCCTAGTTTCAAACCAAGGCTCGTCTTTGTGTTGAACATTCTCATTCAAAACAAGTTCACACCCTAATAACTTTGCTTCAATAACCATTCTTGGACAGGTATCGCCTGCTAACGGAAAAAAGATAAGACCCCTTGAAGAAGCCAGTTTTTCTAATGTATCTCTGTATCCGAGGCCCCAAACTAACTCATAATCTAAACCATTTTCTTGGGCATATTTAATAGCTTTGTCTTTTCCTTTTATCCAAGAGTTTGAGCCCAATATTATCCACTTATCATTTTTATCGCTGGTGTTCATTTCCTCGATGTAATTTAACGTCTCAGGCGAGAAAACCGAACTGAGCACCTTTCCTTCGAGAAACGGAAAATTCTCTTTATGTCTGTTCTTCTGGCCTTCTGACATCCACCAATTAGTCTTTGCATTTTTGAGGAATAGGGCACGGATCTTAGCGCCGGTTTTCATCGCGCAGTCGCATGATCCAAGAGCCTCCTTGTGCTTCCCGGGGGAGCGAAATTCGCAATATTTATAATCATATTCCAGCGCGCTATAGTTCAAGTTTTTGATTGCATACATCAAGCAATCCTCTTGAACCCCAGCAAAGTTGCCAAAAATCCAAAAACAATTTTTAAATTTTTTCATTAATTCTAGTGTTACTTCTGCTGACTGAAAGCGGGCTCCCGGGAGCGCAGAGGAGTCGATTATTGCCTGTGTCGTTAGTTCTGCGCCTCCGACATATTGCTCCACAAAAACATCTGCAACAAAAATAATCATGTAGGTTATGTTCCCATTAATTTCTTAAACATATCATCGACTTCTACATCAAGGTCTGTCTTCTTATAAATCGATGAAACCATTTTTTCATATTGTACATCGCGGCTGAACTCTTTCTTTACGTGTTTCGACAAAGTGTTGGCCTTCTTCTTCCACTTAGCATAGTTTTTTCTTACTTGCCGGATTTTCATCTTGTAGGAGCCTTGATGGGGAAAGCACCACATGCTTTCAGGAATTATAACGTCCTTCCAGTGGGCCTGCTTTTGCACCGGAGAAATATCATAGTTGACCTCCGCAAACATTGCTTTTGACTTGCCTTTTTCTTGCGGAATGTATAAAAAGTCACACTGACCTCCCCAACCCGGGGTGATTACAGGCAGCCCGCTATAAGCAGCTTCGAACAGCGGAAGGCCGAACCCTTCTCCATGAGACAGTCCGATAAACGCCTTAATCTTAGGGTGGGCGAATAAAGAAGAAATTTCTTCAGGTTCCATAGTTCCGTGCAGCAAATAAACAGAACATTTTCTATCTTCGAATTCTGACAAGAGAATTTTAATATTTCTTTCTACTTGTGCGCGGTCGGCTAGCGATCCATTTCTCAAACTTGTTTTAAGAATGAGTCCGACTTCTTCGTCATGATTTTCCTCTACCCACCAACGAATAGTGTTCTCAAGATTTTTTCGAGGGCCCCATTGGGCCATTACCAAATAATTAAAATCATGCTTAAAGTCTATATTCAAGTCTACATGCTGATGTGATCGAACCGGATATCCTACCACGTCTATTGGGGTATTAATCCTAAGTTCTGAGGATTCGCCGGTTTGGTTATTAGTCGCCTTATAGACTGCTTCTTTGAAGCCAGATTTGGCATGGTTGGATACAACTATAACTTTGTCCATTATATTTGATTGTTGTAGCCACACAGGCGCAACCTTGGTAGTTTCGATGCCGGCAGTTATTCCCACATTGTATTGTGCCAACTTTTGCCACTCATTAGGTATAGTTACTTGAACGGATATATCAAAAAAGGCGGCCTTGTTCTCTCTAGTATAAAGAGCGGTCTTTCGAACTACCTCGTTAAACCAGTCCATTTCTTCGTTTTTCTTAGATATCCAAGCAGTCTGTCCCCAATTTAGAGGGTCTAGATAAATATCAAAAAGATCTTCCCTGCTACGAAGGGCCCTAATTACAAATCTTGCATGTTCGCCATATCCACTTTGTGTGAGGAACGGGCCTCTAACAATTATTTTCTTTTTCATGATATTTCTCTCAATTCCCAAGGGTTATAATGCTTTCTGTTTTCCCATGAACCATATTTCTCATGTATTTTATCCATCAGGTCAACCCAACTGGTAAGGAACTTTTCGAAGTTATAATTATCCCTTACGTGCTCCGAGCCCTTTAGACCCAACAATTCTATTTCTTCTTTTGGCATATTGTACATTTTTTCTAAAGCTGACATCAATTCTTCGCCGTTGATTCTATCTTCAAAAATGTATGGAACCTGCTGGGAACCAATAATTGCCTTTGACGCTGGTTCAAGACCTATGCCAAACCAATCCTTTCCGTTGGTTACTTGTTCTTGTAGACCACCAGTCATGTTAACGATAATCGGAGTACCACAGGACAAGGACTCAAGAGTAGCTAACCCAAAACCTTCAGCGTCTGATATATTAATCGTGCAAGTGGCCATGTTATAAAGCATTGCTAATACCTCTGGTGGGTATTTTGAAGTAGTAAAAATAACCCTTCCGTCATCAGCGTCGAGATCCTGTATAATCTTTTCCAAATCCTGACCGTGAGGATCTTTAACATCTGTGTGCATAACCAAGCAAACGTTATCGGGGCCAACTTTCTTGGCAAATTCATTAAAATAGTAAACAAGGGATCCGCTCATCTTCCGGCGGGCGTTGCGATTATTCCAAAAGAAAACCTTCTTATCTTTCAGGGAAAAATTGAAGTTTTCATTTACAAATTTCTCCACCTCATCATCTGGCATCTTTTTGAAATGATTTTCGTCAACAGCATGAGGCAGATAGCAATGATCAACTTCTGGGGATACACCCTTGATTATTCGTTCCGTTAATTTAGAGATACAGGCAATAACATCTGTAGACCTATAGTTAACTTCATTATATTTAGGAAATGGATAATTGTCCCACACATGATAATAGACCATTGGAATCACGGAGCGAATTTCATTTTCTATGTCCCAAAGCCAAGGAAAAAATCTTGGATCCGTCATAAACCAAAGAATATCAGGCTTTTCCACTTGAATCGCCGATCTCAACATTTGTTGGGTTCCGTACCCGTCAACAGGGTGGATCGTCCAATCCTCACCCCACGGATCAACTTTCTGGGGCGTGTAGTCTTGGTGTTTTACTGCTCCGCCAAAACAGACCACCTTATATCTTCCAGTTTTTAAGAGGGCCTCAATAATATACTTTGTTTGAGTACCTACGCCTGATGGAGCAAACGGATGGTCTGACAGCATCAATACTTTAATTTTT
>TARA_R110002074_G_scaffold336415_1_pt1 | contig 39786 bp, 26 predicted proteins | sample TARA_R110002074 | Tara Oceans TARA_R110002074 (sample SAMEA4397215) | marine metagenome | biome: Polar Biome; feature: [MIX] marine epipelagic wind mixed layer (ENVO:01000061); material: water (ENVO:00002006), including particulate matter (ENVO:01000060) such as... | depth 10-100 m | reverse complement strand
TGGTTAATTAATATTTTTATAACTTAAATATACAAAACAAATACTGTAAAGTAAACAAGCTGTATACATAAAAACCCAACTTTATTAGGGTTGGGTAATATTATAATTTTTTATGTTGTGTGTCAAATATCTTGGGTTACCAATCGATACATAGTAGTATCATCAGACCTATAACAACGGCAAATATCCACCAGAACATTGCGATAACTGGTTCTTTAGGACCTGCGTCAGTTATTTGTTTACTTCTCTCCATAACTTCTTTTGGTGTTGGCATACCTTTTGTACTAGATTGACCACTATATAATTTTTTATAGTTAGTAACCAACTCGTCCATAGTTTTAGCGTTTCCTAATAAACGTTTAACATCTTTAACACTCCTTACTTTAATTTCCTGACATTTATCATCCTTACGCTTACCTTTTTCTTCCATTAATATTTTCTTAACAATATTAGTGATATCTGATTCTCTTAATTTTATTATTCGCGCCATAGTTAATTTAATTCTTCAAATTGTACATCTAATTTTGAATAGTCTACCATTAAAGTGCCTTCTGGTCCAACAAAAGACGCTGATGGTACTTCTTGTGCCATAACTCCACGATATCTTCCGTTACCATATTTCTTATTAATATAATCAAATTCATAAATATTAATACCTGATTTTGACGTTCCTACTAAATCTATATTTTCTTTTAATGTTACATCTGAATTCCATGTCCATGGATTAGTACCATTTATCCAACGGATACCTAAAGCAACGGCAGTTCCGATTATGAGCCATATGAACATAGATGGAGATGGATCTGGAGTTGTTTCTTCGATTTCTGCAACCTTCATACTCATTTCTTGTGGTGTTGGCATACCCTTTATCTTTCCTTTTTGTCCTCTACTATATAACGCTTCATACCCTCTTAAACATTCGTCCATAGTTCTACAATTACCTAAAGCTTCCTTCATATTCTCAAAAGTAATTTCTACACCACCATTTCCACTATCATAGTCCCGTTTACCTGGACGTGTTTTAGACATATCTCCTTTGTTACCTCCATACTTAGTTCCTCCACCTCCTGGTGGTTTAGCCATTCCTGAAGATGGAAAATCTGGATAGTGAGGTGGTGGGTTACCATTACCACTTGGTGGTCCAGCCATACCTACATTAGGTCGATCTGGTTTAGGTGGCCAAATTCCTCTCCCTCCTTCTTTTATTATACTTTTAACAATATTAGTTATATCTGATTCTTTTAATTTTATTACTCTTGCCATTTTTAATGTTTTAATTATTTTCGTCATAGTCGGGATTAAATGATTTCCCTATTGAGTTGTCGTCCCATTCCTCTGTGTCTCCCACAGTTAAAGTGTATTCTTTTTCTTTTTGTGGTTCAACATCTAAATCGACACCACGTAATCTTTTATATTCTCCTTTTTTGTTTTCAAAATAATCATCCAATCTTTGGTTATATGGAAAACTATCTAATGATCTTAGCTCCATTTTTTCTATTGGTGTTTGTGGTGCCATTTTTTCTATCTCCATCTCTATGTTATCAATCTTTTGGAATACCATATCCATTTTGTTTAGTTGTCCGGACAATTCACTAAACTTAGACTCAATATCACTTAGTTGTTTGGCAAACTTATCAACTGTGTCCCCTACTTCTTCTGTATTATTTACCAAATCAGTAACATCAATCTCCTCAACATCTTCATCTACATCAACTCCCGGTGCTGGTGTTGCTGGTGTTGCTGGTGCGGGTGGTGTGGGTGGTGTTGCTGGTGTTGCTGGTGCTGGTGGTGGTGGTGGAACTGGTCTGTTTCCTCCAGATAAATCAGGTTTAGGTGGAAGATTCTTTGGTCCTGTCGATGCTTTCGGTGTTCCACCTCCTGGTGTTGGTGGTGTCGCCCCTGGTGTTGGCGGTGTTGGTGTCGCCCCTGGTGTTGGTGGGGTATCTTCCCCTCCTTCTACCTCTTCTTCAGGTTCCGCTTCCGGTTCTTGTTCTTGAAAAGTAACCTTAAATCTTTCCTCAATGACATTATCCAAACGATTAGCATAATTAATAATTTGCATGTGTCTTTTTAACTCTTCATTTAATGATTTTTTCATTTTTACTCGTGCTTAAAGGTTACTTCTCTTAATAATTCTCTACCATCTTCTACAATGACTTTTTTATTTATAACTTTAGTTGATTCAATTAGTCCGTCCTTAGATTTTAATTTACATTCTTGGTCAACACAGTCTTCTTTATTAACATTTACTGTTAGATTATCACCTAAAAATTCATTTATCGCATCGTTTGTTATTTTGTTTTCTTTTTTCATGATACTAATTCTTTTACTATAAATATTACTTATCTAGGAAAACTCTGTCTAGGTCAACAATATATAATTCTTTTTCTTTTATCATTATTAATTTGTTATCATAATCTTTCCAATTTATTTGGTACTCCTTATAATTTATGTTCCCCGGAATTAATTTATATATTTTTTCTATTAACTTATTAAGTCCATTAATTGTGAAAAACGTTTTCCCTTTTTTATGTATCGGAAAGGTACTCCTCATTCTTCGTTTGAAGTCTTTTCGTTGTTCGTTATCTAACCTAACCTTATATGTTATTAAGTATTTTTCTTTATCATCAATGTTAAATATGAAGACTTTACTTATATCGACACTGAATCCTTTTTCTAAATTAGAATATGTTTTTTCTAAGGATTTTCGTTCTACGAAAGTACAAACCAGTGAAGATTTAGATATATTATTGTTCATTATTGTTTATATATAAATAGAATTATATTTCTCTTAGTACAAAGTTAAATTAAATTTGGGGGTTTTATGTGGTTGTTCTTGCTTTAACAAAGTCTCTCCAACCGTATGGCCAAAGTCCGTCTGCACCATCCGCATTTGCCATTCTTCCTCTTGCTCCTCCTTTACCACCATTAGAGAAAGTATTAAGATATGAAAAGTATCTAACTTCTTTTGCCTTTACTCCATTAGTTGCCGTATCAGTACAACCATTCCAATCTTCGGTAGCTCCATCAACAGGGGTATGGTTATTCCATTTCTTATCATATCCTGCTAAACCACAGACAAATTCCGGCTTACCTGAAGTGGCATCGTGTCCCATCCAAGTAGAATCTTGTAGGGCTTTAACATAACGAGCATAAAGTCCAGGTCTTCCAGTGACTCCTGTACCTGCCCAACCGTCCCACTTGTACGTATCTTCTTGACATACTTTATCTGTGTAAAATCTTTTACCCATAGGTTGTTTACCCATATAAACTCCGTCAGTACTTCCTTGGCAGAAATTACTTCCCTTACAGTCAGCATCTACGGTACATTTTTTACACATTTCATTCGCCCCTTGTTCGCATCTTGGATGAGAGTATGCTTGTGCAGCAACATAGTCTGACTGTAGTGCGTATTCTGCACATACCACCCCTTTCCAATAATCATTATCGTTATCTCTTATTTTTCTTCCCCAGTCTTTGTTATTTTTATTACTACTATTCATAATGGTAGATATACCTATTTGACAATCAGATGGTAGATCTTGTCGTAGTTTTTCCATAACTTTTACTGCCAAATCTTTTTTCTTAACATTATTATAAGATGCATAAACATTCTCTTGTTGATTCTTCCACGCTGTATAACACCCATCTGCCATCAAAGTAGCACTCCCTTCATATTTTGTATTTGTATAATGAGCCTCTAAATCAAACTCTACAGCACCAATACAATTTTTTCCAACTTCAGCATCAGCTTTACAAGCATCGTTTAATTGTTTTACTAATTCAGGTAAACTAGGTGGGGTTGATGCTCCTTTTGCTGCCCAATCAACCCAATCGGTTTTAGGGTCATAAGATTCTATACCTGTTCCACCACACATAGGTTCAACATAAGATTTTGAAGGTACAAAATATAACCATATGAATATAAAAACGTTCTTTTTGGCTAACATAATACATTCCTTTTTAAGTTCATCCAAACTATAAAAACTATTTGGACTATAGTCCGTTCCTGTATGGATTGGTTGCCAATGCCATGATTCTCCCATGTATTTTGTTGCACAAGTAACTTTTTCTCCACTGACAGGAGATATTTTTCCAATATCTTTCTTATAATTCGGCCAATGAGCATTTAGAACAAGACCTACACTATTACCCCCTGCACCAACTACAAAATTATTAAGCGCGGCTTTGGTGAGTTTACTATCCATCCACACTCCAACTCTATCAACATCTCCTTCTAATACGGAATAAGTTCCATCTCCTTGACCATAAGTAATTTTTCCCATCCCTGTTGAGTCGGTTGGGTTTGTGTTCGTAATAAAATTGGATACGTATGGTACAACAGATCGTGATATTCTAGTTCCTTTGAAGTTTGTGTGGAACTCTCCTGGTGTGACACTGTGTTCAACATTTGTTATAATGTATGCTCCATGAAACATAGGGACTTGGTCTAGTTGGAAGTACTGTAGAGGTAGGATATTCATCATTCCAAAAGCGTCTACACTACAAGTGTAACTTCTTTTTTGATACACGTTAAATAGGTTTTGTCCTTTTAACATAGGGTCCTTAGAAGATCCTTCTTCTTTTGCTAGAGCATCTATTAATTCTAATGATTCTTGTGTTTCTTGGAATTCTGCTTGGTCTAATGAGACTGACTTAAAGAAGTTTTGGTTATCTTGTCCGAAAGCCACCCTAAAAGCTGTAACATTCTGAGTCCTAATCTTACATGTACCTCCTGTTGCGTCTTCACTCCAACATACCCAATGTCCAGTTTGTGGTACTAGTTGTGGTGCGTTTCTAATATCTCCAGCGCCACATTCACCACTTTCACATTTCATTTTTCCGTCACTTAATAACTCACCATACTTTAATGAGTCACCATAATTTTTATTTATTTCTTCCCCAAAATAATCATCTGGACAATCTATACATTCATCATCAATATCAAAACCGTCATTGCTGTATTGATAATCTGTGCTATCAACATCAAGACTATCTGAAAATCCTCCCATATACATAATGTAGAATCTTGGGTTTTTATTCATCTCGTCTTCATTGACCGTTAGAAACGGTATAAACGACTCTCTAAAACTTTCTGGTGAAAATTCTATGTTGGAGGGTAGGGGGAAAAATTCAAAGTTATTGTGTGTAATTAAATCATATATTAGTGTATATAAACTAATTTTAGGATTCTTCTTAAGATTTAAGAGTGGGGAGGGATCAATAAATTTATGTCTAATATCATTATATGCCCTGTCCACAAAACTAAATTGGTCAAATAACCATCCAATTTTACCAGCTTCTTTAGAAGTTCCAGCAGCTAAATTATTTCTAGATGTTTGTTGTGGTTCACATAACCATTTGTCATGTATGTTTTTAACCGTTAAGTAAGTATCTAACTTAATATCATTATCATTTAGTATATCAGCCGTTTTAACTCTGGCGTCTTGTTGTTTTCCAGATTCAACTTGTAGTTTTAGATACTCAGATATAGCTAATAAGAATCCACCAAAAAATCTATCAGCGACACTTGTAGTCGTCCAAACCGTATTATTTTTTATTGGCTCGGTCTTATTCTTATCCCCTATCTGATTAAGCCAATATCTCCATGATGGATTCTTTATTCTTACTTGTTGTATCATAAAATCTTTAATATCAGAATAAAGTTCATTATTAATAAGACTAGGATTATCATTTGATGCCGTCGCCTCATAAAAAACTGGAGGAGTGTAGAAGTTTGGGGGTTCACTCAGTCCTAATCCTGCTTGTTCACCTTTTCCTGCTCCCTCCTCTGTCGTTAGTAACAGTGGATTATCGTAAAATGTCCAAGAGTTAGCCCAATTTCCATCTTCACCTTCAATCGTATAGTAGTAGTTTGAAGTGGCTATCTGATAATGGATATTCTTATAAACCTCATTACCTACATCATTAAACCCTTGTTGGGCGTTGTTTCTTATGTTAACGTCAGTGTCCCCATGGAAAGTTGTGGACGCATATCTATTATAACCATTTGGTACTTTTATATCATTAGAGTGACTTGCTTTTCTAATATAATAATAAGTGTTTGCCGACCCATAGGTTTCATAAACTTGTTTCTGTAATCCAGTCCATTTAGAGTTTGCATAACTTTGTAAATCATCATATGATGATAAACCTTTTTTTACCATCTTATTAAAAAATCCTTTTTCAGCATACGTATTGGGTTTCTCTCCCGAAGATTGCCATCTCATATTTGTCCAACCATTCCATAATAGAGGTAGTGTATATGTGTATTCTGCTTCGGTTACACCTCTACCCATAAAATTACTTACATCAGCACTATTTCTATTTAATCTACTATACCTGTTATTCCTATCCATTATATTGGTGAACCTATTCTGGAAGTTCAAAGCTAGAATTCTACGGGTCCCATTTACTGTGTGTACATTTTCAGTTTCCATTTCTCGTGCCGCAAAATTTATTGCATAATCAGAAGCCAGTCCTGCAGACCAAGGACCACCATCAGCTTCATTATTACCCCAGGAATCATTATACATAGTACAAATACCTCTATTAATTTGTACGTCAGCGGGAGTGGAGTTTGTTGTTTCATGTATACTACTACAAAAAGAAGTATATAATCTACTATCTGGGTCTCTATTAAGAGTGTATGGGGCCCAAGTAGTAGCAAGTAGTGATTCACATTTCTGAGTATTTCCGGAATCTGCTTTAAGATCTGGTAATGTGGTTGTTTCCACCATTCTACTCTTCAGTGATGGGAAAGAAGGTGAGAAGTTAAAATGTCCTACATCTGCACTTTCTCCTGTCGCCCAAGCAATAAAAGACTCTTTAAGTTCAGTTCTTATGTATTCTGGAGCGTTAAGTAACCACGGGGGTAGTTTTTCATAAATTCTCCTTGTTCCATCAGAATCTTTGTTAATGTTGATTCCCTTAGTTCCCCAAGAGTTACCCGCTCCACTTGTTGTTGAGGCCGCTTTATCTAGATTCTGATCAACAGCATATCCCTCGTATAACAACTGAGCGGAGCCCCATCCAAATCCTCTTGGGCCAAACTTATCATCAGCTACTTGTATAGCAGCTGCGGTAGAATTCGTAGCATTAAGTTTGTGTCCTCCTTTATTATTCCATCCTCCTGCCACAAAATGTAGTCTATTATTATGATCACTAGGTACATACCAAGCACCTGTACCAAATTTTTCACCTGATCTTCTATAATTTCTTGTGAATTGACCTAAATGAAAAAATGGTTCTGTCATTGGTCTTTCATCTTTTCGTGGTATTTGATACATAACAGCATTTTCTCCCCAAAAATATCCAGAATTATCTATCGCCCCAACTCCATTAGAGTTAAAATAATTAGGCCAGTCTATTATATCGTTTACTTGATCATGTCTATATAATAACGACCCTAAAGTAAGAAGTACGTATTGAGGTAGTTTAATATATCCTCCTACTGTTTGAAATAGTTTTCCTATGTTGTGTCTATCCCATCTACTCCCTGATGAAGAATCTTGCATGTAAGACAAACTAAAATATTTTCCACAATTATTAATGTATAGGTAAGCTAAGGCAATGTCACTTGTTTTTCTAGCGTCAGCAACTCCTGATCCATCACCCTTCAAAGTTTTATCATAACCATTTGTGTCTGCTCCTTTACTATAAAATCTTGATTCTGAATTTATGTTTTCTGGGTACGCTACGTTTCCGCTTTCACCGCCTACTCTTTTAGTATAACTCTGCAGTGTTCCAGAGTCGAGACCATAAAGTTTATTATCTATATCATTTCTCATCCATAAAGCGTCTTCTAATATGAAAGTTTGTGAATCTGTAAATGGTATTTTCTTACCCATAGCGGTCTGCCCAACCTCATGCTTTTTAGAATCAGTATACAAAACCCCAAAAGGACTAAACTGATCAGGAGATATAAAAGTATTAAGTGTTTCACTATCTGCAGTGGAGTTATTTTCCCCATCTGTAATTAGTTGGTCTGCCTTTATAGTATCATAATAAGAATAAAAATCCCATCCAATCCACTCTTTCCAGTTGTAATCAGTGGTACCCATTGGTCCTAGTATATATTTTGGATTTACTAATTTTGTTGGTGCTTTACCACCAGGAAGTTGCATGTAGTCTTTTGGTGATCCTTGGAATACATTTGGATTTTGTCCATAGTATTTTTCTACCGCCCCGGATAGTTCCTCTTTTGCGAGTCTACCTGATTCAGTGGTAGGTGTTATTACATTTTCGACATGTTGAGATGCGGAAATAAAAAAATCTGGACATACAGTTGCGGAAGTATTAGTTTGTGGGGTGGTACATGGATTATAGTTTACGTTTCCATTTAATTCTACATCTACATTTGGTAGATAATACCCATACATGTTTTCGATTTGTGAACCACTCTTATTCATATAATTACACCCATAGTAACTATTGGTTCCTGCAGTAACTTTTCCTGTTGATTGACTTTGTATTACTGGTGTGTTATTACCAAAATTGGTAACCATAAATTTACAATCAGTGGTAGTTTTTTTTGAATTTGAATTTTCACAACTGACTGACGAACCTCTTGCGTCATATCCAGCGTCTTTGTATAAGGTCCACGCAGTGTTTCTAGCGGTAGAACTACTAGGATTTTGTTGTGCAACACTGTTTCCTGTTAATTTCATATATAACTTATTAAGTCTAGTGTTGGCTCCATCATCCTCTATACCTTCAATTAGTGTTTCCCCCTCCATTTTTCCTAAAGCAAAAATAAACTCTTGTCCTGCAGTACTACTGATGTCCTCCAGTGTGGAGATTTTATTAACATTAGAAGTATTGTAGTTAAATTCAGACCAAACCTTATTCAGATTCTTTTTTCCACTACAATTTATATAATTAGCGTTACCCAATCTTAACATAGTCCTTAACATCACTAATGGAATAATTTGTCGTTCAACACTTGTTAACTTACCATAAGGATTACCGGAAGGTGGGGTTTCCTCAACTATCGCAGGAGCATAACCACCCTCATCGGTGAAACTATCACCCCTCTCACTAAATGTACTATTTATCTGACGTGTTTTTTCGATTAAGGTTTTTATCAACCTTTCAACAAAAGTAATCTCTGGCCACTTATAAGGATCAGTTGTATAATCCAAATAAGTATAATTACCTCCCCCAGTTTGGTGACCTGGAAATATTTTTACTGTTCTTATCTGAGACTGGGCTTGTGCGAAAGACTCTGTTCCGTCATTCATTGTTTTATAAACTAAAGGAAATGGAAAAACTTGTTTCTCATTATCTTTAATGTCTGTACCTGTCCCTGCCTGTCTTAATTTTGATCTTAAGGTTGTGTCATTTCTATGTTGTTCATTAGCCATTTTACCCACATTGGTCAAAGTATGGTTAAATCCATCTACCCCATTTAATATTAACTTAAATATATTTTCTAGGGTTGGTGGCATGACTAATGCACGTAATCTAACATCTTGCTCCTCTTTTATCTTCTTTTCAGTTAATTCACCTAATAACATTTCGGCTCTAGATAAACACTTTTTAGCTTGATCCAAGAATTCCTTAGCGTCAGCCACTGCACACCCTTCTGCACTTGTTGCATCTGTTGCTGTAGAAGAATCCATATCATTGTTTAATGTAGCACTATTATTTGACGCGTCATCACCATAAGAATCTGCTGTGTTAGCGTCAGCATCATGATCCCATTGAACCGGTCCACTGTATAGTGCTTTTATTTGATCAATTTCGGGTAATTTGCTTTCATCATTTTCATTTAATAGTTGTTTAGAACTAGCTGGCATTTCTGCGAAGACGGAGGTAACATACGGTCTATAAGCTCCTGATGCTCGTGATGCCAAGTTTTTTTCCGCTTGTGGGTCACCTCCAGTATTTGATGTGTATCCTCTAATATAGAGTAATAGGTCCAAATAATATCCATTAGCGTTTTTAGCTCTTTTTTTCTTTACTTCTATCATAAAAGCAGGTGACATATGTTGCCTCAAAGTTTTCGTAGAGGCAGAGAGGCACTCAGTTACTGTCAAAGTTTCGTTATGTGGATCATAAGTGTATATATCATTCGTGTCGTTAGGACGTAGATTACTAACCACAATCATCTTCCAATATGCTATAACATCTTTAAGAATTGAAACAGTTTGTGTCATATCCTTTACCGCCTTAGTATTCTCATCGTTTTCTATTGCTTCCATTTTTGCGGCCATATCAGCAATATTATTCATGTATGGACCTAAAGTCATCGACCCTTCTGGCCAAGGTTTTTTAGCAGTGTCTCCTATAGAATTGAATGATTTGAAGTAATCAGGGTCTGATGTAACATATTGTCCATATAAATCTGGGCCGACATCTGAATATATAGCCATTAAATCTGCAAGATATGTAAATGTAAATCCAATAAATTCACAATTAATAAGAAAATTACCTGTTTCTGCATCAAACTTTGAATTGAACTTCATTAGGTGTAGTTTATAACTAATTCCTCTACCATAATATCCTTTTAGGTCTAAAGTAAATAATGGGTATGGCATATGGAAGAATGCTGCGTAGGGAGAATTTAGTCCTGGTTCCATTAAGGATGCCCCTCTAATATCAACAAAACTAATAAATACTTGAGGTTCAAAAGAAGCATTAAGTTTAACTGATATGTCAGTTATTCCAAATGTTTCTCCCCACGTTCCTTCTCTTTGGAGATTCCCTAAACCATCAATTGTATATTGCCCATCACTATCTTTCATGAAACCTGATAACCCCCCTATCTCACTCCATGAAGTTCCCTGTTTTCCTTTATTTTCAGGAGGTAGTTTTGATTCAACGATGAATCCTATTTCTGCTTGTTTTTGAACTTGGTCAGCAACATCGTCAACTATTACACTCCTCCCAGGAAGAGTAACTCTTAAATTAGCATATGGCACTAAATCTTCTGGAGGTGTTGTTACCGAACCTGTATTATTACTATTAGGAAATGGCAGGCCCGCTGCTCCCCCAACATATTTTCTTATCTCTTCATTCGGATCAATTAAATTTACCCCCATATTTTAACCATTTAGTTTAAGATATCTATTTACTGCATTCTCGTAATCTTGTAAAGACTTTTGAAAAGGAAATGGCACTCTAATGACTGTTCCCTCAGGAATAGTAAATTCTAATCCACCCAGATCTGCATTTCCTTGCATAATTAACCATCCATGTACTGAATTACCATAGTATTGGTTACTCAATTTATCAAACCTGGTAACCCCTTGTTCATATTTTATAAATTTATCAGTTGCTTTATGGGGTAATTTAATAAACGGCATTGGTTTTGGTTTTCCTCCATCGGTCATATTGTGATATCTATTGTAGTATAAACTCATTTTTTAGGTTTTAGAGATGTTTCTTACTGCTGTCCCATCTGTTTCAAGGTTAGTTCCTGTTGGGTCTGTTAGACACCCATCAAATGTGCTGTTTGAGTGTGGGTCACCTGTTGACATACTGTAGCAATATTTTATTTTCATTAATGGTTTATGTGTTCGAGAATCTGTCGTCATGTATTGATAGTTGTCGTCAAACCAAGTGTGGTAATAAGCTTCTATTGCATCCCCTACCTCAATCATTTTTGTTAATAACACCGAACACCCCGCTTTATCATCTTTGATACAATCGGTGGTATCTTCAAACACCTCTGTATAATGTGTCACATTATCTCCCACCCCAACTGGGTTGGTCTCCATAAGAGGGGTTGTTATCAGGTTTGTGTTCGTTTGGTATAGAAGAGCACCTGTTATCGCGTCTTTTGCTTGTGTTTCTGCCATTATTTGAGTTGTAGCAACCGCATAAGACCAAGCTATTTTATATTGATTTTCTGTTCCTACTCTTTGTAAAGTTGCGGTAGTTCTAAATGCATTTGTATAAGAAGAATCATTAATTGAGACCCCTCCATCTTGTGGTTGAGTCAGTCCAGGGGTTTGTGTAAGGTCAAATGTGTTTGTTAGTGTACCACTGGCGATGAATCCTGTCCACATTACCTCATCTTCAACAATCACTTCTGGTGTAGAATTATTCCCAGTTACCGCCGCATTACCAGTTCCGGATGAATTTACTATTTCATCTCCAATTCCTGAATTGTTGAGGATTGTTATTTCGTCATCATCATCACCATCTCCTATTCCTGAATCATTAGGAATTATCTCCTCTTGTGTAGTTGTTATAGTTGTTGGCACAGTAGGTTTTGCTCTATCTGGTTCACAAAGTTCAGTATTAGCAAAATAGTTAAAGGAAACTGCATTTTGTAATTGTGATAATGGACCACCAAGACTCATTCCACCTACAATATACATTTGCATGGAAACTCTAACAACCCATGGTTGTGCACCTATCCCTTCTGGGTTTAAGTCCCAAAATGGTTGTTCATAACTGAAATCTATATTATTAATAATAACTTTACAATTATAATAATCCCCCAGTCTAAGAACACATACCGGAGGTCTTCCAAATGACATATTATTAGGTCCTACAATCCCCTCTATTGAACTACCTGGTCTTAGGCATTGATTTAGGAAGGTCATTCTTGCATTAAACTCACAAGGGTGAATAGAGTGAAATGCTGGATGAAAGTTATTTATTTTTTCTTTGTAATTCTCATAAGCAAAAGTATCTTTTTGTTCTAAGTCTCTAAAAAATGTTCCTGTTGGAATTCTGTCATTTCCTCCTGATTCATATTCTTCAATAACATCAGCTTTGTCAGCCTCAAAGGTTGCTTGAGCCTCGTCTTTAGCGTCTTGGGTTGATAGTTCTGGGTTAAGTATTACTTTCAAAGTTATTGGTAATGTGTTGATGTGTTTCGGATATTCATAGCTGGGGTCAGCAATGATGGAGGGAGCGATGTTGGTGTCTGGTTCTAACAGTATTTCATTGTATGGAGCGTCTCCACCAAAAGTTACTTCCCATCTCCCCTCATCTGGGGCATCCTCCATGTACCAACTAACACTTCTTTTATCCAATAAATCCTCTAAATTAGCCTCTTCATAGGTAGTCATTAGACCTTGTAATAAATCTGCGGTTTTTAGTCCTCTACTTGGTCCGCAAGTTTGGTAGTCTTTGTTTATAAGGATTGTCGCTTCTTCAGATAAAGAATTTTCTACTTGTACTACTTCTGTTCCTGGTTCACCATTATTATATACAACATCCATTATGTCTTCATGAAAGTCGTCACCCATATCTTCTTGTATTGGTCCCCTATAGTATTGAATCTGAATTTTATATCTCTTTCCTTGTTCAGTAACGAGCCACTCCGCTAATTCTTGTAGTTTATTTTTAACTCCAAGTTTTACTTCTCCTCCTCGTGTTGAGTAGGCGTCTCCAGCTTCCACATTATTATATTGTCCTTCAAAAAGTTCATCACAATTCATACAAGCAGGTTCTGTATCAGTATAGGGCCACACAGGGTTGTCAACTGAATTCATTTGTGAACACCCACTAAAATAATAAAATGTTAATTCTTCAGTATCAAAACCATTCGGTACACTTTCACTCACATCTTCTAAAAATTGACTAGCTGGTTTTAATTTCACAGCCGCAACATCTTCAAAGAATTGTGAATTCCCTCCCATTGTTTTACCCGAAACAATTGCGTCTCTGTATCTATCAAAATCTTCTCCTGCGAAGAACTGAGCAGCCTCCATATCAGAATTACTTGGTGAAAAATCTTTACTTATTGTGTCCAAAACCTCTGGATAATCAGTTACAACCATAAAGTTAAGGTTAGTTTGTCTAAATGAATTCTTATAAGTAAAAATAGGTTCTATCCTACCTAAAATATCTGTCTGTGTCCAGTTTGCACTTGAGTTTTCTGTCCAACTTTCAATATAAGGTGGAAACCACATTATCCTACCTTTATTCGGACCTATTTCATGAGGTGAGAGACTATCATTATCATCTTTCCAAGCTAAATTTTCAAGTGAAAACATAAATCTTTTTGTGTCTGTAGGTCCGGATTGAGCACTATGTACTCCCCCAGTTTCCTCTATTACACTCGCACCTCCACTCCAGGTAGAACGATTACCACCTAGTATTAGTCCTTGATGTCTTATTAGTGCGTCATATCTTGAGTAATTTAGTGGAAGTGATCCGTCTTCTCCCCCCTGTACTACTTCTTCTTTTTTTGCTCTAATCCAACTTCTATAAAATGGTTTTTGACCACTATCATTAATCGAATCCACTCCTGAACCTCTACTAATTGGTCCAGTTTTTGTTTTAATGTACTTAGTGTCTTGTCTAATGTAATCACCAACTTTTACTATCCCTTGTGCCCCATCAGTAGAATTGTTAATTATTCGTTGGGTGTAGTTTAATATTCCTTTTGTTCCTACTTCTTCTGTTAATTCAAAATTACTAATGGTTCTTTGTGGTTGCCATCTAGCACCACTTTCTATTTTTCGAGCCGTATTTGATGCGGCAAAATCAGGGAGTAAGGCTCTGTCCCATCCAAAATCTTGGTCAATAACTGCCTCCCCAAGTCCTCCAGCTAAAGCTGTTGGGTCCATTTGGGATGCCTTTAATTGTTGTACAAAGAAATTTGTGTTTGATTTTGGTTTTCTTGGTCCTGATAAGACCCAAGCTAAACTTAAGTAATGATTATTTAACCCTACCGTTCCTTCAATCGAATCAATACCCGGAAGTCCAGGACTATTACTAAGATACATATCATCAGATGTGAATGAATTTCTTAATAAATGAGCATCTCGAACTATTCTAGTACCATAAGAACCAAGGATCCATTGTTCTAATATTCTAGTATTTTGTATTAAAGTGGATGGCGCATCAGAAAAACCATCATTATAAGGTTGTAACGGGGTGTAAAAGGTTTTAACTCCTGAACCATCAGGAGCTGAAGCATTATTAAACTCAAACCCTCTTTGACTAATTTTTAGACCATAGAATCTATTATCTAATGGTGATAACTCTAAAGCTGTTGAATCAAACCTCATAAAATTACCATCGAAATTAGGTGAAATGAATAAGTCGTACATTGTTGGGTTTGAATTGAACCAAGAATATGGATTATTCGCCGGGTTTTGATTCTGGGTCTTCTTAACTAGACTATCTACTCCTTCACCATACTGAGCAAGAACATTAAAATCACTAGATGTTCTAGCCATATTAAATGGTGGTAAAACCCCAAATGACTCTGGGTTATATGTTTCTGATATTGGTGTTCCATCTGATGTTGGTACCTCATAATAATCTAGATTATTAGCGGTATATTCTAATTCTACACTAAATAAATTTATTTCACATAGTGAACTCGATGTTATGGGAAATATATAATCTGGTAATTCACAAGAAATGTGTGGCATTAAATTCCCAGATGAATCTGTAGTTGTATCAATATTAGTCTCACCTAAATTATCAATAGAATATTGTGGACCATTTAACATACCGAAATTAACCCCAGCACTATAATAAGCACCAGTCTGATAAAACTCATTACCAACAACTAGTGATTGGAGAAATCCTTGGTTGGTTTCTTCAAATAGTAGTGAGGCTTCTTGAAGCATTTGTACGTTCTGTTGAAACCCAGCTTCTGTTATAACATTAGGTAAATTTCTATTTAGTAACCATTCTCTTAATTCAGCAGTTGTGGTTGCTTGTGAAACCCCATTAATTATCGTATTATCTATATTAATTCCCATATTTTCTATTTACCACTTATGTTTTCATTTAGATCGACTCTTTTTTCAATCTCATTTGTTAAGTTATTTAGGAATTTACCATCTGAGAGTAGTATCTTTCTCTCAGCGGCGGCTCCAACAATATTTACATCTAGTCTACCCCCTAAATCACCTTTTACCTCAACAACGATTGGTTTTGATTGTGTTCTAGTTATCAGTTTATCAATTTGGGATAACTTCGCAAACATCCCCCCATCCGCATCAAAGTCTTGCATTGAAGATTTTAATCCAGCTAAGTTTTGATTTAGTTTAGCAACTCCTTCTCCAGCAGCTTGGATACCGGGACCATATTTAGAAACTTTAGATAAGAACCACCACGCCTCTGCCATTCCAAGCATTGTCAATGGATTTGCCATTAAGGCTAACCCTCCCGCCATCGCTGCTAACCCCGCCCCCATCATTAACATCTCAGTACCTACTCCTTCAATAGCCATTAAATTCGCCATCGAATCTATCAACGCAGCCATACCGTTCGCGGCCAACCAAACTGCCCCTCCAATCATTAATGCCGCAGCACCAACTCCAAGTAAAATTAGGGTCGCTGGTCCCATGGCCGCTGAAGAAGCACTCATAGAAACCAAAGCAATTGCTAATCCTCCCAGTGCAAGAGTCATAATCCCCATACCAATCCCTACTTTGGTTACTATACTTTCAAAAGCTTCTAAATGTGTTACTGGTAATGATGCCATTGAATTGGCTAATGTTGCGAATCCTTCCGACGCCATTTTTAATCCTTTACCTATCATCATTATTGCGGCACCAACAGATGTTATCACCGCTGCCGTTCCCAACATTTTCATCATACTCCCTTTACCGGATCTCATTATTCCCAAACCAGACGCATTACTACCAACACCACCAGTGGCTCCACCTATTCCTGAAGTCGTCCTAAAACCTATTCCCATGGCTGCTCCAGCAGCTCCCATTGCTATAAGTCCAAAGATAGCCGAAGCTCCAACTAAAAAGTACGCAAGATTCTCTTTATTGTCTTTATTCCAACTATCTAACCATTTAGCAACTTTTTCTAATTTTGCTGCCGCCCAGTCTAATGCTGGTATTAAAAGTACTTGTAATTGTTGTAAAAACATGTCAAATTTTTCTTGGAATGTTAGTGCCGTTCTCGCCATCTCATCCAGTTGTTCTCGTTGATCCTTTAATGCTTTTAGTTGGTCAGGTGAAATTTTACTAATGTCCATCATTTTAGGCATCTCCCCTTTCAAGGCGACATTCATCTGAAATCTTCCATTTTCTCCCATCGTAGCCATGTTCTGAATCATTTCTTTATCTTCATCACTAAAATTTGTCCCTGCTATTTCCCCACCAATAAAATCAAATTTAATTTGTTGTCGTGCTTGCATAGCCAAATCCTCCATAGATTGACCTGTAATTTTTGATAGTTCTCTTAGACGATCGAGTTCATTCGCGGTTAAAGTAAATTCCTGTGTTTCTTTATTCCACATTCCTGTGAATTTAGTGGCCTTAAGAACTTCTTTCGTAAACCCAGCAACATCATTCCTTGCCATGTACATTAACTTGAATGGATCCCCTAATTTACCCATTTCACCCCCTAAAACTTGTAGTTGTGCCGCCGCTTCTATAGCTCCTTCAGGTCTAAAAACTTTTTCCGCAAAACCAGCGATACTGTCAAAATTGGTTCTTAGTCTCACCATTTCTTTACTAATAGCTTTAACGTCACTAATTCCTCCTTTGAATCTAAACTTTGTTGCCATCTTAAGATTCTTAGCTGTTTCTTTAGTTAATGTTGTAAAGTTTAGTCCTGTGTCAATTGATGTGGTGAGTATATCCTGCATTAATTCATATGAATAATCCAGACCCTTACCAAATACATCAATTATGGAAGCCATTCCATTAGCCACCCCAGGAACCAACTTATTCATAATACCAAACTTAGTCAATTGGTCTGAAGTCATTATCACTTGTCTACCTATATTTTCACTAATATCTCTTTGGTTTGAAGCCATTTCTGCAACTGATATCCCATATCTAGCTCCTTCATAAGCAGCTTTAGCTAAATTATCTCTGATCTGGTCAGCCGCTCCTGCAGTGGCCCCCATACTAACTTGGGTCATCCTAACAGCTTTATCATATTCCAAATATACTTTCTTAAGGACTTTAAGTGAGAAGTGTTGTTGTGAGAACTTTTTAAGTTGATCTGAAAGCGATTTTGTTATCGCCTTCATTATATTTAACGTACTCTTTAATTTCTTTTGTTCCTCATCTAGATCATCTAAGGTTTTTTTAACCCCAGCATGATATTTCTTTTGTTGTTTTATCTTTTCATCATAATATTTCTTGACCCTTCCCATTCTATCCTTATTTTCCTTTTCTAAATCATCTATGATTTTTTGGGATTTTGCCAATTGTTTCGCGGCCTCTGCTATTTGTTGGTCAATTACTAGAACTTCTCTTCTAGCCTTAAGGTAACTGGAAATACCATTGTTAACCCTTTTTTGGTTATCAATCATCCACTGAAGTAATGCTCTCTCCTGTTGTAATTCTTTAATTCTGTCTGAAGTTGATGATCCTTCTGCCATGGTTTATTATTTTTTAACTATATCAGTAACTATTATATTTAAGTTTCCAATCGATTCATTTTCTTTTCTAACTTCAACTTGATATTCGGCTCCGAAAAGTACTTCTGTAACATCGTCTGGGAAGATAAATCTAATTTGTTTACCTTCGAAATTTTGGTTTGGGAAGGCACTACTATTTATTCTTTCCAATTCAAAACCGTTATATAACATTTCCACAACATACACAAAAGAATTGTGGGGTTGGAGTACATCTGTTTCAAATCCTTGTTTTAAGTAAGTTGCAGGAGCTGAGGTTATCTCCATTGTTACCCAAAATCTTTTTCCTTTATCCTGTCGATTGGATAATCCACTTGGGAATACGTATGTCCCTTCTTTTTCTTCGCATTTCTTAGTTGTTGGGTTCCATACTTGTCCTTCTGGACACTTACCACCTTCTCCTCCTCCTATTTCTCCTTTTTTAGAAGTTGTTCCCCCTTTGAATACATATTCGGAGTCTACGTCCAATATTTTAATAGTATTACTTGTTTCTTTCCCTTCGCCCACCTTAACCTTACAGGGATACCTTCTACCTATCCACACTTCTGTTACATTTTGTTCTAAAATTATAGATAATGTTTTTGGGGTAACCTCCTTTTCTTCAGCCTCCGTTACTCTCATTTGTCCATAATTTATATTATATTGTGGATAGTCTTTTTTAAGTCCTGATAAGAATGTTGATAGGTACATCCCTAACTTTAGTAATTTATCGTCATCTAGGGAGGTAAAATATTTCTTAAATACTTTCTTAAATCGTGGTTTAAGTATTTTAAGAAGTTTCTTTTTTTCTTTTTCTATTTCACTATCTAGGATACCCACCATCTTTTTATCCTTACTATATTCTTTTTTACCCTTATGTAGATCCATTAGTTGTCTCATGGATTCTTTATATTCTTCAAATAATATAGATTTAGTTGTTAGAAAACCATCAACAATAACATCTTCTGCTCCAACATTTGTTGCTTGGTCAAGAAATTCTATGTTATATTCAGGAAATTCTGTCTTTAATCTTCTTAGTATTGGTCGGATACCTTTTCTAAAATACACAATAAATGGGTCTTTATCGTCAAAATTTATACCTATTTTTTTGAATATTTGTGTTAATCTTTTATTTCTATTATTTTCTTCTTTTTTCTCTATTTCCTCCTCGTTATCGTCTGTTTCTATTTCTTCTGCGGTGGGAGCGTCAACTATAATAGCATTACCATTTGAAGTAACACCAAAATATTCAGCATTCTTTGTAGAGAAAATGTCACTAGATTTATAGATATCGTTTTCCTCAACTACATCTTTTGAGAATGAATAAGTTAACCCGAATGGTCCTGTACCATTTAAGTACTCTAATACAACCCTATTTATATATCCTTGGGAAATTGGGGTAGTTCCCATCATTGACCTACCAACAGCAACTGAAGCTTCTGCATCAACTAAATCTTGTAGTCCTTGATCCGCCATTTTACTACTTGGTTTTGTACCAAATAAGTCGGCTGTTGGGGCCTGCTCTAATAAAGGTTTTTTAATACCCATTAGTTCTTTTATACGTATATGTCTTCTTTCTTCTGTTTTCAAAAGGTATATGTTTAACAATAAATATCTAATATAAAAAAAAGAGGGACTACCCCCTCTTTGATTTAGCCTTTCGTTCAGCGGCTTTTTGTTGTTTCTGTTTTTCCTCCAATTCCTTGGTTAATTCACCTAAATATATCCTTCTTTCGTATATTGGCATTTTCATTATATCTGCTCGTGAAAACCTAGCGTGTTTAACTAAAATATAAATTTCTCTAAATAACTCCGGTTTATAACTCGATGTTAGGCCAAAAAAATCTGACTGTAATTGGAACGATAGCGCGAAAGCTGGCACCCGAAGGAGACTCCACGTCTGCCCTCAGATCTATACCCGGCTCTATCTCTTCCATATATTTTCTTAATTCTAAGGAATCGAATGCTGGTAAATACTGAACAAATTGTTGTATATAACTTTTGTCCTTATTGCCGTCTACATCCATAATTTGTAGAGCTAGTCTTGATGTTAAAAGTTGTGAAACTTTATTCTTTAGTAATTTTTTTCTTTTTTCTTCTGATTTAACCAAGTCTTCCTCGTCTCGTGCCGTTAGTAATCTAAATTTTACTGTCTTTAGACTTTTTGGTAAGTCGAAGGAAAATAACCCGTGTTCATCAGGAGATGCCCCAATTTCTTTTACTTCTAGTTTGGATAGGTCAATCTCAGTCTCAAATTCTTCTCCAGTTGTAGGATCGTTTAATTTAACTGGGTACATCTCACCATAAGCGGTAGATCTTAGAAACACCATAATTGCGTTTCTATCACCAAGTAGGAGGTCTTTAGCACTAAGTCCTTCCTCTTTAATTTTACGTTCCATTAACACATCGAGAACTTTACCTGATTGTACTAGGTTGGGGGAGGTTAAAATATTTTCATCCTCCGCTGTCATATACTCAATCTTTATCGATCCTCCAATATTTGGATATAGTAACCCTTTTGATGGAAGTTCAATAACGTCGAATGGTACAACAAATTCATTTTTATTTTCTGACATAACTTTTTTTTTAATACGGTTTATTTACTAAGAATAGTAAAACGTAATACTTTGTAAACAATTAAGGACCTAAATAGGCCCTTATATTGAATTATATTTTATGTTATAATGTTTAGTATTTCAGGATTGCTCTATCAAAACGTAGTGTTGCAGAAACGTCTGCTAAATCATCACCACTATAATCTAAATCACCAAAATTAACATTAGTTAAGAAAGTTCCTCTTAATTCCCAATTTTCCACAATAGCACCTGTTGGGTCTAACATGAATAAATCTACTTTCTTTTTGTATCCTGCAGCGTAACCCATTCTACCTGTTACCGATTCAGCGTGTAGTCTAACCCATTCCATCAAAGCTTGTGATGAAGAAGGTGCGATAGGATCTCTAAAAGTAACATCGATTGTTTCCCATTGGAATTGTCCTGCTACGAAAGTTTTAGTGTTAAGAAATGGAATCTCAACTTCGTTAATTGTTATTGATGGTCTAGCCGCACTAGATACAATCCATTCTGCTATTCCTAAGTCAGAAGGAAATTTCATTATAAACCGATTCTTTCTTTTTGGTTCGTAAGGAACCGGCATTTTCATTAGTAAGTCTGCCATTTTCTATTTTTTTTTATTTGTACTATTATATTGAATACAACTATAAATATAACTAAATATAAAATTATCTAAGTTGTGTGTACTATTAATTTGTTATTGCCCCTTTCAGAGGTATCATATATGTAAAATTTAACACCGGGATATTTTTCCGTCATCTCATTTTCCACCTTTTTTATCATTTCTTCTACATTGTCTACGTCATCATCACTAAACCCAACACTCATTTTATTGTATTTTTTCTTATCCATTTTTTCAAAAGAATTAACAATATTCCCAACAAAATTATCTAAAGCATCCCCCTTTCCTTTTTTAATGTCAGCATATCTATCTCTAAATGAAACTGGGTAATAGTAATTTGATTCGATGTATTTATCAATTATCTCATCTGAATCACCAGTAAACCCATAATTATCCTCCACATTTCTAACCATTTCATCTATCTCCTCATCACTAAAATCGATATTAATTATCATTGAGACACCTTTCTTTAATGTTGTTGGGGATTGTGGTCTCGCTGTAATAATCGATATTGGTTTTGCCTTTATTACCGCTTCTTTGAAGTCGTTGAAACTTGGGGCAAAATCTTTTTTTCTTAGACTTTCCTCTACATTCTTAAGAAACCCTTCATCATCATCGAACTCGCTAAACGCCTTCCTAATATCCCCTTCAGGATATCTATATTCTTCATTATCTTTTAATTCCGCGTATTCTCCAGTTGTTAATTTAACCAATTCCCAACCATTACCCATTCTTTTTTCCATGTTAATCATGGTTGGCATGTGGAGAATGTTATCGTCCCAATCAAAACTATAAGCTCTCATCGTTATTTCATATAATAACTTTCTACTCATAGTAATTACGTTAAGTCAGTAAATGATGTACTGGATGGGGTTATGTTAAACTCTACTTCTATGAATTCAAGTGTTCTTGTCGGTTTAACAAATATTTTACCCGTCATTGAGTTGGTGTCTAGTTCGTTAACATCTGAATTTAACTCTACTCTGAAATCTGTTAGACCTCTATTTGCCCTTACTTCTTCTAAAACTGGATTAATTAAAGATAGGAATTGTTGTCTTACTATGGCGTCGTTTTGTTCAAATAATAACTGTAATCCTATATCTTTAACTTTAGTTTTAAGATTTAACATAAGTCGTCTTACATTGATTCTATCTAACGCTGATTGTGTAGTTTGTAATGTTTTATTCCCCCATATAATAACTCCTGCTCCATTAAATGTTGCAATTGGGTTTATTCTTGCCTCATAAAGGTCGTCCCTATTAATCTGAGTTAATTTTGTTTGTGCCCTGTCGACACTAATTTTACCTCTATTATAACCAGCCGTTGCAAACCATGGGAATGATACATTATCAGTTAACGCAATATTTCTAACAACATTTGCAGTAGGTGGAATATATATTCTTACATTATTTTCAGTATCATTGTATCTTACCCAAGGCCAATACGTAGCCATATAACTACTATCCAAGGCTGCGTTTTCTAGATTAGATACCGCCGAAGCCACTGTTTGATTTCTTGGGTTATCTGAAGTTACGATGTAAATAGAGTCTCCTTTGTCGTTTTCAATCATTTCTTTTGCTCGATTAACCAATGTTAAATTATTAGTATAGTCGATACCTGGTGTTGTAAATACATTACTTGGTGTTGCCTCTGGATTGGCTAATTTCCTCATAGCGTCATAGTAAGCGTAGTAATCGGTAACTTCACAAGTAGATGTGGTAAAACTCTGATTATACCAGAATGTTCCATAATTTGACCCTCCTACTATATATGTGTCAGCGTTTGTTCTTGTTATTCTATACTCATCCCATCCGTCGAAACCACCATAAGGAATAACTGTAAATTTCAAATAGTCTTTATTCTTATAATAATTCCCACTATCACCTACTAACGTTCCTGTACTACCACTAGTATAGAAATTATAAGCGCCTACCTCATATTGGAGTACATCACTTGTAGTCATCGCGGATACTCTTTTATCAAAGTGGAATCCTTTAGTTCTTCCAGTCCATAATGTTCCATTAGCTCCACATTTATATGGTGCGGTAGTTGTTAGAGTCTCAAGACCTCTATAGTTAAAATAGTTTTGGTCAATACCTTTTTTAGAAGACCATCCTAAATAAGTTTTTTTAATATCATCAGAAGTCGTATTATAAACCAGATTATAAAATGGTTTTGGTGACTCATTTCCATACATTCCAATACCTACTGTCGCATTTATCTGACTAGAAAGTGGTGGATCAGAAATTGGGGTTGTTGCATTCCAATTTGTTTGTCCTGAATAACTTCTAACTACAATACCTTGAAATCCACTTGGAAGAGCGTTTATTGGTGCGTTTTCGTCAATTTCCAACATAATATAACGTGACCTAACAGCGTATTCTCCATTTTCTGTTCCTATCTTCTTCCCAATATAATTTTGACTTGTTGGGTCCATACTACAGTTAATATACCCTTCTAGTATTCTTTGGGAAGCATCACTATCGGTAAATTCTCTAACAGTAAGAGTAAACGTTTTAGTAAAGACATCAACATCTTGTATAGATATCTTTACTAACTCATTAGCATTATTACCATCTGGTATTAAAATAACTCTAAACAACTTATGTAAAGTACTACCCATAATTTCAGATACAATCCACGGGGTTGTTGGTCCTTCTAAAGCACCTAATGGTTGCCAATCTTCAGTATAGTTTCTATAAGTGTGTGCTTGATTTATGTTAATGTTTGAGAATGTTACTGCAGAAGAGGCTAAATTACGTAGTGTGTTAGGGTAAATGTCTTCAACCCATAAATGACGAGTATTATTATGTTTTTTGGTACCTAATACTTTTGTAATATAACATTGGGAGTTAGGGTCTAAACTTACTTTATAAAGGAACTGTGATGATGAAGTAGATAATCCTGGTGAGGCTCCGTTAGTATATCCAGATAGATAAAAATCTTCCTTATAGTTTGTTGTGTTAATGGTCCTAAACTCTTTTTCAGTACATGTTGCAGGTGTTGTATCACAGTCAGAATTATTACCAAAGGACGGTGATTGGAAATCTGTGACTCCCCAAGCTCCTCCGTTATACGCCGTATTTGTACTATAAATATTACCAGAGTATTTTGCTCTACTTCTTAAAGTTGCCACCACCATTTCTTGTGTAGAAGCCGACCAAGTAAATACTGTTCCTGAAGTTTGTGCCGTCCAACCTGTTGTCCCACCAGAATGAAAACCAATAAAATTACCAGCCCTCCAATTAAGTTGTACCGTACAACCGGTAGCTGGATAACCTAATGGGTTAATATCTCTTGTCCCATCACCAGCGTGTATTATATTTGCTGGTGATATATTAGACGAATTAAGTCCATTATCATGTCTTGAAATTGCTGGTTTCCATTGTATTGTAGGGAATGTTGTTGCATTAATACCTGTTGTTAGTCTGGTACACTCAAATCCTACATCATTAGTTGCACATGCATCTACTGATGGTTGACCAGTACCTGTTGTATCTTGAATTGGGAATTGTAACCCTCCCAAGGATGCATTTGATGTAATTTGAAATGTTCGACCACTTAGTAAACATAAAGGATATGCGGTTGTTGTTAATTCTGATACGTGAGGTAATCCTGACGCGTCAAAGTATTGTCCACCTGTACTACCTGTAACTACTAATTTTCCAGCCCCTCCATATGTTGTTGATGAAAATATTATTCCAAGTTTCTTTTCTGATGTTTTAACAATATCAGCGGCGTCAAAGTTGGTATATACTGTACCGTTAATTTTCCATTGGTCTGTCCCGGTTCCTGCTCCGTCAGAATCATAACCCCATGTACCTCCACTAAACATACCGGGTTGTCCTACGGCGGTTGGCCCTACTCGTTGAGTTGGTTTATATAGTGTCATTGCGGTTAATGTACCGTCTGGCGCCATGTATGGTATACCTGTCCCTCCTAATTCTCTTTGAGTTAGTCCGTTATAGTGTCCATTGGTACCACCCCCACCAAATGCTCTAAACACATTATTCGTGTCTGGTACATAATTTAATGAAATATTCCAAGCAGTTCCCGCATCATATCCAGAATACCCTAATGAACGTACCGCCCACATAGAGTTTGCTTCAGCCAACCAATTCTTAGCGATATATTGTTGTTCATATTTTAATCTAGTACTACCGGAAAAAACTGTAGTATCTAGTCCACCAAAATATGTCTTATATTCGTTATAGTCTTCAATGAATATTGGTTGTTGTGCTGGACCCTTAAGGGTTTCTCCAACTGTGGCCAACGTTGTTGCACCAATACTCGGTGCGTTAAAGCTTAGTTCTCTTTCTGATACATAAACTCCTGGTGATAATGGTGTTTGATCTGCCATCTATAAAAGTTTTAATTTATGTTATATATCGTCAAAACTTGTTGCAGTTGGTGTAATATTAAATTCTATTTCTATAAACTCTAAAGATCTAGTTGGTTTAATATAAATCTTACCTGTCAATTTGTTTTGATCAATTTCTTCTGGGTCATTAGACAGTACAACCTTAAAATCTGTCAAACCTCTATCTCTTCTAATGTCTTCTAGGATTGGATTTACTAAACTTAAGAACTCTTGTCTTACTATTTCATCGTTTTGTTCAAACACTAATCTAACCGCGACTGCTGAAACTAATTTTCTAGCTCTAAGAAGTAATCTTCTAACATTAATTCTATCAAGTGCCGACATTGCTGTTTGTAATGTTTTATTACCCCAAATAACCGGTCCAGTTGCTGTAAATGTCGCAATTGGGTTAAGTCTAGCTTCATATAGGTCGTCTCTATTATCTTGTGTTAGATTTATTCTTACCTTATTAGCTTTTATTATTCCTCTATTGTAACCAGCGGTTGCAAACCATGGGAAGGATACATTATCTGTAATCGCCATATTTCTTAGAACTTCGTTGGTTGGTGGAAGGTACAGTCTTACATTATTTTCAACATCATTAAATTGTATCCATGGCCAATAAGTTGCTGTATAATTACTAGAAATACTTGAATCTTCTAATGCGTCTACCGCATTATCCACTGTTTGACCCTTATAATTCTCTGAAGTAAGGATGTATAGTGAATCAGCTCTATCATCTTCAACCATCTCAATAGTATCATTAACTAATGTTAAATTATTAGTATAATCAATTCCTGGTGTTGCAAAAAGATTTATATCAACCTCTTCTGGATTAGCAAACTTATGAATTGCGTTATAATAAGCATACCAGTCAGTGTTCTTATTAAAAGTATAAACTCCAAGATATGGTCCTGTAGTACCACTACCGTACCCTAAATTATATCCCGCCGCTTGATTCTCTCTCCAACTATCTGTATTTGTTCTACTAGCTCTACTCACATCCCAACCATCAAAACCACCATAAAATGCCACGGTGAATTTTCTATATTTCTTCTGGTAATATGCATTTTTTGAATTAGCAGCCAATGCTTCTGATCCAGGTCCATAGTATGGAGCGTTAACATAATCAACGGAATTAACGTAGAACGGGAAGGTTCCAACTGAACCTGAGAACCATTGTTTTCCATCTGATAAGTTTGTATCACCTAAGAAAGTTGATCCAGAAACTCTTGTATCTAAGTGGAAACCGTATGTGTGTCCTGTCCAAGCTGTATCACAAATAGTACCTCTAACAGTAGCACACCCTGCGTAATTAAATAAGTTTTGGTCATATCCCGTCTTATCGGAAAGACCTAGATAAGTTTTTCTAACATTGTCATTAACTGTATCATAACTTAAATTATAATACACATCTGGTTGGATACGTGAATGAAGTGCATCTTCAAATGTAGTAAAAGTAGACCCTTGGAAATTAGTAACCCCACTCATATTAGGTCCGTCTGTAGTTGGGTATCCTTTATATCCTGATGGTAACGCATCTATTGGTGCGTTGTCGTCAACCTCAACCATTACGTATCTTGATCTTAAAGCGTATTCACCATTTAATGTACCAATTTTCTTTCCAATATAGTTTTGACTAACTGGGTTCATACTACAATTCTTGAAGCTTTCTACTACTGATTGTTTAGCGTCGGTATCGTCATATGATCTAATTGCAATATCAAAAGTTTTATTATCAATATCTAAATTAAGGAAAGATGTTTTAATGTTTTTATTTGCGGTATCACCATCACCGATAGAAATAAGTCTAAATAATTTTTCTACGTCAAGACCTCTAACTTCAGAATAAATCCATGGAGTACTTGGTCCGTCTGTTGTTGCAATTGGTTGCCAAGTGTCAGTATAATTACTCCATCCTGAAGGTACATTATACCAAGTCATGTGTGGTAAACCATCAAGATAACTGTTTCCTGCTGTACCACCCCATTCTTTACCTAACTGTTGTATCGCTTTAGGGTAGAATTGTTCAACATATATTCTAGCCTCACTATTATTTGTAGAGTCATAGTATGGATTAGTTCCTAAAACTTTTGTTATATAGTTATTACTATTAGGGTTGAAGCTAACAACGTACGTATCTCTTATAACCCCACCTAACCTCATAGTTTGTATAACAAAATCATCAGCAGCTGTATTCCAAGTTGCATTCTGTGCGTTAGCTGGTGGTTGTATATTGGCCCCTCCATCTGCTGAAGTACCTCCATTAATTCCATTAGGTACCCATTGTCCATCATTGACCTCTGTCATCCCTGGTGCTGTACCAACTCTTAATATTTGTACCGCAAAATTTGGTTGAGCAAATGTAACACCTTGTTTTTTTCTTACTCTAATAACACACGCTGTCATAGCTGAGAATCTTTTATCTGATTGTACACCACCCGCTGAGTTTGTTTGTTGTGTTGCTTGGGTAGCGTCCATATTTCCTTCCGCTAAGTTTATAACTAAAGCTTCTGTTGCATCATATCCACTAAGTCCTAAAGTTCTTGTCATCCAAAGATTATTTGATTCGCTTAGATAAGATCTAGCGATATATGTTCCTTCGTATTTAGGTATTAAAGTACTCCCTACTGACCATACAGATGGGTTTTGTCCACCAAAATAGGTTTGGTATGTGTCATAGTCTTGTACGAAGATAGGTTGGTTAGCTGGTCCTTTTACACTTTCTCCTGCCACCCCTAATCTTGTTATCCCTACACTGGATGCAACAAAAGAAAGATCTTTTTCTGATGTGTATACTCCTGGTGATACTACTACTTGATTTGCCATGTGTTTCTTTATTTTTTAATTTATTGTTATTCTTGGTTTTATAATAAATACTATGATTTTTATCAAAGTACAAAGGCTTTTTTGGTGTAATATGAAAAAAATCATACTTTTTTCATACTTATTTATATATGTTAAAATCAAAACGTGATAAAAACCTTAAAATCGATAGTGTAACCCATTCTCTACTTAAAAAGTACTGCGAAAAGAATGGTCTTAAAATGTTTGCTTTTGTAGAACGCTTAATAAAAGAAAAGTGTACTAATAAACCCTATCGTAAAAAGGATGATTTATACGATGATTAAACTTCGTTCCTATATCCTCTAAAAGTAACCTTAGCATCTAATGTTTCATCAATAACTGTAATAGCGGCTCTTATCTTATAATTTGGTAATAATTGAACTGGTAGTGATGCAGTTATAAAACTTCCTGTATTTGGATCGATTTGAATTTTTGGTGAAATTGCGCTACACCCTGTACTAATAGTAGAACAATCCCTAACATTTTCTAAGGTATAGGTGGTTATTAAGGCGGTATCGTTAATTGTAACTGATGGTGTCATAGGCCCGTCATGTGATACATTAACTAGATAACTTATACTAATTTCATATTCTTCGGTGTCTCGACCAGAATCCAAATTATCTGTAGCATTTAGACTAGGTATTACGTTAGGTTCAGTTTCAAATAATGTTACCACCCTTTTAATAGCTGGGGTAACCTCATAATCCTCTTCATCCATAATATATCCTTGTAATTGCATTTCAAAGTTTTGTACATAAAATCTTTTACTTTCAAATTGATCTATTGTACTCTCATCCCCAATTGTTTCCAAAACTACAGGAAAATAATGACCGTTACAATTAATATACTTTTGTCTAGATTGAAAGGCTTGCATAACTATCTTATTGAATTTATTTATTTCTCTCATTCGATAACAAAAGAATCTAACTTCATACATTAAGTTAACTGCAATTGGTTGTGGGATTTTATAAACGTCAACCCCCACAGAATCCCCATCGTAATTTGGAACCTTCATATAATCAAATCTTTGTTTCTGAGGAATTGTGTATTGTGTTACAGGATTTGTCCCAAACTGAATGTCTGGTTGTCTAACTATTGAAACGAATGGCATTTGTATGTTTCTATCCTTGTCTGTGAATTCCCAGGTTCTAGCAAATTCTGCCCATCTTTGGATTGTTAAGAAAACCACCGGTACCTTTTTTCCTTCCACAGAGAAAGAAAGGTCGTCTTTAATGAGATTAATAAAATCCCTATCCATATCTTCATACAACACACCTTTAGGTACAAAAGTACCACTAGCATTCCAACCTTCTTCCCATAACTCTAATCTCCTATCGTGATTATTAGACGGGGCTTTTAATTGTACATTCTTAAGAAATTTTTTAGGTACTCCCATTTTATATTGCCTTAAATTCGTTTCTGTCAGCAACCGCACATTCAATAGTTCTTACCGCTCCTTTATATCCAGCTATTGTATGTTCGTTATCTGATATAATTTTACCATCATTAACCACAACCCAATATTTCATTGTCTCTTCAGTATCTCTATATCCTACATAATCACCGTATTTAATTTCAGTTTGTTTTTGGTTTAATTGTTGTTGAAAAATATTAAATGTCATATTACCATAGTCTCTATACCTCAATGTCCCATTAGGGTTATAGGTTTGGTTTTCTCCAGCTGCAATTTCTAAACTAACTAATAACTCAACCGGAGGATGAAAACGTACATTTTCTGCGTTAACTTCTTTATATACATCATCGGTATCAGTTTCTTCAATATCAATACTAAATAATACCACAGTCATATGAAGGTCTCCCTCCATATATTCTCTACCAAAATCTACTTCTAAATTAAAATCTTGATCATCAAAGAATTTATTTAATCTAGTAATTGGTACTTTAGTTTGTTGGTTCTGATTGTTCTCCATATACTATAAATACTATTTACTTAGTTATTATTTTTAATTAGCGTTAATATGCACGCCACTAGTAATTAATAATTATAATAGATCATTAATTATAATAGATCATTAATTATAATTGATCATTAGCTATAGTATAAATAATGTATGTTAGAACCAAGTAGAATAAAAGATTACATATCTCTAGTCAAATCGTATGAGGGGGAAAATGATTATATATTAAGTCTAAAATCTAGATTTAATAACTCTAGAACTACCACTCCTACCCCAAAACAAATTGACTATATACAAAAGAACTATAGAAAGGTACCTGTTATTGTTGATAAGGAAATAACTATCTCTACGTATTTTGCTAATAAATTACAAGAACAACATCTTTTAGTAAATAATCCCATAAAAATTAATGTCGTAAAAATATTATCTAATTCTTCAGATGTATTACATGTGATGGTTAAATTTAATCAAAAACAAAAAGTCCCAACTATGTTATGGGTACCTAAAAAGTATATTATTAAGAATCGTGTGAAAAATGAGATTAAAGAGGTTGACTATTCTCTATATAATCATAGACCACCAATGGTACACCAAAAAGAAGCGATAAAAAAATTGTTAGAATATGATAGGTTTATATTATCTGATGACATGGGACTTGGTAAAACCACATCAGCCGTTATTGCCGCACTAACAACTAAAGTTAAAAGAATATTGGTTATTTGTCCTTCTTCATTAAAACTTAACTGGAAAAAGGAAATTGCAAATTACGACGACGAGGAAGAAATTAATATTATAAAGGGTAAAATTTGGGGGGATACAAAGAAGTGGAACATTATTAACTATGACATATTAAAAAACTTCCACGAAATTCCGACTAAGAATAAAAGTATTTCAAAAATTAAGATTGGCGAAATAATTAAATCCAATTTTGATTTGGTTATTATTGATGAAGCTCATTCAATAAAAAACACCACCTCAAAAAGGACTAAAATAGTGATGGATTTTGTAAAAACAATAAATAGGGTTTGGTTATTAACTGGAACCCCTGTAGCTAATCGCCCTATCGACTTTTATAACTTACTTAAAATATGCAGATCTACTGTTTCTCAAGACTGGATTAATTTTGTTAAAAGGTATTGTGATGCTAGACAATTTAGGGGACAAGGAGGTAGATTAATATGGGATACTAAAGGAGCTTCAAATCTAGAAGAGTTACACGACTACACAAAAGACACCATACTAAGAAGAAAAAAAGAAGAGATACTAGACTTACCACCAAAAATAGTATCACCAATATACCACCAACTAGAAAATGCTTCTGGATACCAAGAAATAATGGGTGAATATAAAACTTGGTCTCTAAAACATGGACACGCTAATCTTGCCGAACATATGACCAAATTAGTAACACTTAGAAAGTTTCTAGCTGAGGAAAAAACAAAGTACACCATTAACTTCACTAAAGACCTACTCGAACAAGATAAAAAAGTTATAATTTTCACAAACTTTAATGACGAACAACAAATGATTTATGACGCCTTTGGTAAGATATGTGTTAGACATAATGGATCAATGACAAATGAACAAAAAGAAGAGAGTGTTGATAAATTTCAAAACGATAAAAAGACTAGAGTCTTTGTTGGTAACATTATTTCTGCGGGTGTTGGTATTACCTTAACAGAAGGTGAGGTTGTTATAATGAATAGTCTTGATTGGGTCCCTAAGTCTCACTCACAAGCTGAGGACAGAGCTTACAGGATTGGACAAAATAAAAAAGTTAATGTTTATTATCCAATTTTTGATAAAACTATAGAGGAGATAATTTATAAATCTCTAAAGTCTAAACAGAAAAACATAGATACTATAATGGGTGAGTATTCCGAAGAAGATATTGTTGGAAGTCTTATGGAACAGTTAAGTTTTATTTAAGTTTATCTCCATCTGAGGAAAGTATGTAGATAAAATCATCGTGACACAATAAACTTACACTACTTCCGTCTTCTAATTCCATCTTACCCCACTTCTCATCAATCAATCGAGTAGAATCTACTGTAACATTCGCTAATGATTTTATTCTTACCACTCCTGATAATTTTTCAGAGATTGTTATCTTTATGTTACCACCACCACGAGCAATTATTGTGCCGTCATGTATAACTTTATAATCTTTAGATATAACTTTTACCTTTTCCTCCTCATAGGTTGTTTTGAATGTTGGGTCTACGGTCTTGCGTAACTCGATTAATTCCTTAAGTATTATGGGTGCTACCGCTTCATATTTTACCCCACTTAACCTACCATCAGATTCGTATATTGCTAGATTCTTATTTGTTTCTTCTACGTCCTCTGCAATAAAACCATACTCTTTCTTTCCTGGGAACTTCCTAAACTCAAACTCAACAGGTTTCAAGTCGTATAGCCAAGTACTATCGTACTCGTAATCTATATTCTGTTTTAATGATCTAAGGGAGGTATTAACACCTACCTGACCGTCAGTACCAATCATTAAAGTTTTGTGAGATTCCACATTATTAAGAGTATTACCTCTTAACCAAACATGAGATGTAGAAGTACCAGCAACCTGAGGTCTCATATCACCAATAAAAACATTCATGGCGTCATCAACAGTAAATCCAGTCTTACCTACACCACTTGCAAAGTTTGATACTGTAAATGCGGTACTAGAAGATGTTATCCCACTACCAACAACCATAACGGTAGCTGGGTTATGATAACCAGTGTTTTGTAACCCATCCATATCATTTGAAGTATACCTAAAGAAAGACTGTTGACTATACATCCCAAACTCTCCATTCATACCGGCAGTATTCAAACTAAATTTTACTTTGTTAAGTTGGAACTCTGTTGCACTAGCGTCATCAGGGTCATTCACCTTAAATTCCCAATTTTTTATCAGTGAGTTGTACCTAATTACAGGTGATGTTGTAAGGGAACTGGAACTAAAACATAATATGGAATAGTCTTTTAGTGCCGAGGTTGCGCCTGAGTTAGAAGGAACATTTCCCAACGTAAGACTACCCAATATTTGTGTATCGCCAGAAAAAATAGCGGTTGTGTCTGGTGATTGGGTTAATTGCCTTGAATAATCAACTAATGTTGTAAATGCCATAAGAAACTATATTACATACAGCCCTAATGGTCTGTACTGTAGGGATTTATTTATCGATTCTGCCTCACTTGCTCTCTGTTCAGTTTGTCCAAAGTTACTCATACTTGTTAATCTTTCTCCTAACTCTTCGATAAGTTTAGCTTGTTCATCTTTTCCTTCATCTAATAATGATTGGTAATCCATGGATACTTCGGCTCCTGGAACATTTAATGCCCCTGAGAATTTTCCTCTTATACGACCCAAGGTTTCCTTAGCTAACCCTAAAAGATATCTACGAACCCATATTTTAGAAGGTAAATTCAAAGAAGAATAATCAATAGAATCTAAAGGTACATCTGATGGTAACTTAATTACGTCTGTATTTGCTTCTAAACAAGCTTCTCTGTCTTGGTCGTCACTCTCTGGGGTAATTTCATAATATCTATACCATACCTTACCTTTGAATAACGTTGTTAAACCGTAATCGTACTCTCCACCTGGAACCGGCATTATCCAAAGATATCTTTGTCCACTAGGTGCCGCAGTTACTTTATAAGTTAAATCACCCCTTATCATTCTATTTTTAAGGTTTCTATCTGACTGTCTTAGTAATACATCAAAAGCCGGCATAACATAATAAGAACCCATACCAAACTGAGCTAAACCCCCTTCACCACCAAAACCACCCCCAAAAGCTCCTCCAACACCCATAAATGGGTCAATAACCGACTGATCCAAACTAGGTGGAGTAAACCATAATACTTCATTCAATTCTCTATTGGCTGGTATTAGATATTGTTGTTGTCCGGCCGCCAATTCTACGAAGTCCGTCTTTAATTCCCAAGGTCCCCTAGATTGTAACCCAACTGCCTTAGAATAAGCATAAGTAAATTGTGTTTCATAATCAAAATCTCTTGTTGTTAAGTTAGCCGCAGCGTCCGCCTCACTAACATCTAAACCAATTAATGATGGCCATTGGTTATCTACTAACCACTCGTATTGGTATTGTACGTAGTCTTCTACCGCGATTGCTAGAAGTGTGTCTAATTGATCGTTAGTTATTTCTACCTTTCTAACTGGAGCACCTAAACGATGTCTAGTTTTTGTGAATAAATCTAACCTATCATCTGGAGTTATATTTGTTGCCATAGAATATCTTCTTTATATATAAATATTAAGAATATAATAAAACGAATATAAGTTTTGAGGTTTATGTTATTTTTCAGAAGCTGTACTTCCGGTGTCGCTAGAAGATAAACAACCTCCTTTTTTACCTTTACAAGAATTTTCCATAATTAAGATTTTTTGTTTATTGATTTTGATTTTGTTATTTTCCCGGTGAATATAGTATCTCCCACTCTAATTTGTACTTGCTCATCGACTTCTCTTTCTACTATTAACTCTCCGACTACTTCCTTAATTAAACTTTTTATTTCTTTTCTATTAAAACCACTTAGTTGGTTTGAAGATGTGTGTTGTGTAACATCCTCTTCGATTACTTGTGTTTTTTTCTTAGCACCGTTAGGGTTAATCATATTAACTAATTCTGGGTCTAAATCCCCCATATGAGCAGCTGGGTCACTACCAACACTATTTATCATTGCCTCCACAACCGCTCTAGGCATTTTCGTAGTTTTAGCGTTTCTTAATGTTCTTTGTATCGGTTTTGTAGGGTCTGATGTCATTTGTTGTGTTTGACCTTGAGGTAAACTTGTTAACATCTGTGAAGAGTCCACCATCCCATTTGGTAATGGAGCACTTCTATTTTCATTAACACTTTTTTGACTATAAGCTCCACCGTCCCCACTTGGGCCCATTTGTGTGTCTACTTTGTCTAATAACGCCTTTGACCTATTTAAGACTCCTGCTAATTGATTTATATCTACTGGTGATTCTGCCATAATTAAAATTTTGCTTGTGCGTATATTCTTGTCATATCCTTATCTCCACTAGGGTTATATAAAGGTTTTGATTCATTAAATATATCGCCACTATTTATAAAGTCAACCATTCTGTCTACCCTAAACAACCTCCATCCTGGCATGTTCTCAGGGGTATCACTCTTACCTTCTAGTTGATAAGCCCTAATAACTGGATTATCCCTTTTAGATAATCCATAAACATAAGGTTCTATTTCCCTATACCCTGGATTAGAGATTGTATCTCCTTCATAATATATTGTGCATACATTATGGGCGTCTATTGCTCGTATAATCTCACTTCTATTTACTGCCTCTAAGACTAACTCTTTATATACTGAGGATAGTTTCATTATTTATTTTACGGATTAGACTGATATGGGTAATCTGGTAACTCCGGTCCTGTATATGGTGTTGTTGGAGCCATTCCTGTTAATCCTTCATTGTAAGAGATTGCTTCATCTCGTTTTTCAATGTCAATACTTGTACCAACAGGGGCATCCGCAGGGGCTGCATATCCACCAACCGCACCACCAGCATAATCTGAATTACCTCTTCCCTTAGCATCTCCATCTGCTTGAGCGTTAGGGTGATTATAACCATAAGCAACAGTTTCATCATAACCAAATTTACTTTGGTTTAATGCGAAAAACTCTGCTCGTTTTGCGTTTGCTACATCATCAATTGTTTGTGCCATAATTTTAATTTTTTATTAATTTATTTATTAATTGGGTCATTTCTTTATAGACTGCTCTATTATCTCTTATTGACCTAGAGTCACCTTTTATAATTGCAATATTACTTTTGGTGACATTTTTATTATTTTTATCCTTGGAATGAGTTTTCTTAAATTGGTTATTCATCCCAGAATCACTTTTATTTCTTTTATTCCTAACTATATCCCCTCTTGAATTATTTAACGTATTATTAATCCAAGTCTTCATAGAGTCTCCTCCATTTAATAAATATTCAGAACTATTCTTATTTCCAGAGAAGGAATCGAAAAAATTTTTCATTCTCTTTAACATAGAATAAGTCATGGTTCTATCACTAACTATATTCTTTGCTCTCTTATACCCTGATACTGAAGTATTACTTTTATTAAGTTCTTTATTTAATTTAGTAATAACATTATTAGGGACCGTCCACTTATTACCATATAAGTCACTATTCGCCATTAATCTTATTTATTAAAATATTTTTAATGTTAGGGTCTATATCATTAAAATTAACGTCATCTATTAGACTATTAAGTATTACAAGTCTTTGGTCATTTTGTCTTTCCAACCAAAGTTCCTTTACCAAGAAAACCCATTTTGCTAAAATAGGATCTTCATCTGAATATTCTTCTAATGACATCATTTCTAAACTTTCTTTTGGTAGAATGTCCCCTTTCCTCTTATTCTTTACTATATCCTCCAACATATCTTTCATTAATTCTTCTGATTCGGTAACTGGATCATTAGTAAAATAATCGGTGAAGTCGTCAACTTTATTGTTCTTTTTAAGAATCGAGTAGAACTTTTTAGGGTCATTTTGTAGTTTATCCGCTAACTCTGAATATGGTTTATTTTCGTCGTTTTCCCCCCAAAATCTTCTATATCCATAAAAATTGGAAGCACCTTGCCTAGTCATCTTTTCAAACTGATCTGAGGTTTTATCACTACCGAAATCATGAGAAATAGTATAATCTCCAGATATTACACTACCTGTGCTATCTATTAATTCCTCTAATCTTTTTTTCTTCATAGTATTTCTTTTATACTATAAATATCGAACCATAATAAAACGTTTAGTATTTTGTGTTGATTTACTTATTTAAGTCCAGAACGGACATTAAGCTTTCTTTTGGGCTACTATTAATTTCTTTCCAGAACACATCCTCTCGTTCATCCATTTTCATTAAATCTTCCATGGTGTCTTGGTCTTTTTCACTAAAAGGTATTCCCGATATTAACCCCATTTGTGTTTTAGTATAATATTCTCTTGGTTCTAATAACCCTTTTTTATCAACACCTTTTAATACATTATCTCGTATTGCTGGGTCGAAAGAAACTAATAATGGTTTAACTCTTTTATTAAAATTTGATACATACCTAGCTTTATTGTAATCTCCACATAGGTCTGGATTCTTTTCCATTTCATTCTTATCTAACATATAACAATTAAAGGTTAATACTCCTTTTTTCTTTTGGATGTCCCCATGTGAGGCTCTAGTACCGTTATTAACATAAAATATTGTATCTCCAAGACTAACCCTCACATTATTTTTAATAACTAACTCCATATGAGCTTGGGACGGTAACGGATTACCAGCTTTATTATTACCTCTATTAGTATATGACTTAATCGTTCTTTTTATTCTAGATTTAGACGCTATTTTATTAAGTGGTATTTTACAATCATAGATATTTTGCAAATGTTCATAATAATATTCTATAAATTCTGGACCTTTACCATTCAATAACATACTCAAACCATTATCAATAAATTCTTTAACATAATCAGGAAGTGCTTTTGATTTAATTGTGTTTCCCACAATATCTACTTTACCATCTTCTGTTAAATCAGCGTAGTTTTTACGAGATACGTTTATTGATGATTTCCAAAACCCATCTATGTCTAATCCCATAACCCCTCTCATATATAAGTCATTAAATTCGGCGACAACTGCTTCAGTTCCATCGTAATGTTTATCTTTTTCTACAAAATGATGTATTCCCTTGCCAACATACTTATAATCATCTGTTGACTTTGGTACACTAAAATTACACCCATCAGTATCTAATACAAGAGGGATAAATCCCCTATTCTCAAAAAACCTAACTAATAATCTAAGATACATCCTTGCTGTACAAGTAACTTCTTCTCCTTTCATAACATCTCCCCAGTTAAAAACTTGTGGAGCGGTTAGTGAACCATACATAGAGTTATTAATAATTTTAATTGGTAGTTGTTTCGCTTTGAAGAATGAAGCCATCTTTTTATCTCCTTCTGCTGCACATTCATTTGCTTTATATTTGTACTTATTTCTCGTATCGTATAAATATTGTAACATCGCGTGCATCGCACCTGAGACATCACACTCTGGATAAACACCATGTGTAATCATAATAGATGGATATAAAGAGGCGTAATCTAATTTAACAATGTCCTTTGAGTATCCCACTTTAAGTATTCTGGAAAGTCCTCCAGTAAAGCTTCTTTTCTCTCCTTTTTCCGGCACTGCTAAACCATTTTCATAAGACCAAGACAACATTAATAATTTCCAAATTGACGCCGTTCCCATGGTGGAAACCCTTTCATATATGGTTGGTAAAATTTTAGCCATTAGAAAAGAGGATTGGTTAAAGCTATTATCGACCTCTAAAGTTTCCCAAATATCATCTAATAAGTATTTCTCTACAATTTCTCTTCCACTTATCTCCTCAAAACCATCTTGTTTATCTTGTGACCACTCACCTGTTTTTATATTTATCCAATAAGGATTATCATCAAATCTTAATTTAGCGATTTTATCGTGATCGACATAAACCCTATTATCTTTTGCTATTCTCTGTTGTTTACAGATATATTTTAATCCAGCAGATTTTATGTTTGAGTTGATGGCCATGGCTCTCCTAACTGAATGTATAACATCTATTATGTTATAACCCCACATACTTGTTTGTTCAAATCGTTCTACCTCATTTGCTAATTTAAGCATGTTTTCACGTCTCCTAAACTTTGATTTCTTTTTGGGGTCTAGTGTTTTAGCGATTTCTTTTATGTCTAGTCCTAGTATTTCACATCGTGACACTATCCAGTACCAATCAAAATTCTCTGAGTTATACCCTCCAATGATAGAGGGTCTAACGTAGTCAATAACTTTGAAAAAGTTAATTATCATCTCTTTTTCCTCTTCCTCACTATCCGCATCCAATACAACCTCAAACCCCCTATTGTCCTTTACTCCGATTGAAAACATTCTTCCGTCAGTGGGTTCTAATGAAGTTGTTTCAATATCGAAAACCATACGATGTACGTCGTCATAATTATCAAACCCTTTGAATAGTCTTTTCCCGGAAGAAATCATATATTGCTCAACAGGTGATATTAACTCAAAGTACTCTCTGTTTTTATATGGTTGTATCCCTCCATCTCCA
>TARA_R110002074_G_scaffold4976_3_pt1 | contig 39806 bp, 37 predicted proteins | sample TARA_R110002074 | Tara Oceans TARA_R110002074 (sample SAMEA4397215) | marine metagenome | biome: Polar Biome; feature: [MIX] marine epipelagic wind mixed layer (ENVO:01000061); material: water (ENVO:00002006), including particulate matter (ENVO:01000060) such as... | depth 10-100 m | reverse complement strand
TATAATACTTAATCAGGCTTTTGGTACAGGTGTTCCATCCATTACGATGACTGGTACTGCAAACAATGGCAGAGCCGGAGCAATAAACTTTAAAGAATCTGACGGCTCTGGCGGTGCTATTGCAAACACAGCGGCAATATATTCTACTGATGGAGCAGGTGGTAATGCAAATTACGGCGGGTTAACTATAGCAGCTTACCAAAGTGATATTAGATTTTCTACAGGATCGTTAGCTGGCACAAAGATGATCGTTCAAGCGGGCGGCAACGTTGGTATTGGGACGAGTAATCCACAAAAACTGTTGCAGGTGAGAGAAACATCTACTGCTACCACCAGTGTACATTATCCAATTACTGTTGGCGGCGCAAATCATGTCGCTAATTATGCGGCTGGTATTGGTTTTGATCCAGAAGGATACGGGAATAGAAATAAAGTGGCTATTGTGGCTGAAGGAATTGGACAAGGTTATTCCAGAGGTAAGCTGCATTTCCTTTTAAATGGATTGAGTAATAGTGATGAAGCTACATTAGCTGATTCAAAACTGACAATCCAGGAAAACGGCGACGTTAATGCTGTAGGGTATCTGAGCAGTAAAAAAGGTACAATTCAAACAGTAGTTAACCAAGCAACAATATATACATCAATAAATCCTGTACAGGTTTGGGCCGAAGCTAGTAGTAGTTATAGAGTTAGTATTACTCCTAAATTTGCAAGTGGAACAAAGATTTTTGGTACATTTAGTATTCCAATAAACCCAACAGGAGCCGCTAATATATTAATGTCTATTCAGCCTTGGTATAGTACAGATGGGGGAACTACCAAAACAGTATTGAATCAAGGTGGACCAGCTGGTTCCAGAATAACAGGATCTCATGCATGGTTTAGATCCAGTAACGGATATGACGCAAATGATATGCAAAACCATATTGTGCATTTTGCACATAGTCCTGGTGCAACTACAACAATGACATGGGGATTTTATTTTCGTAGTGAAGGTTCAAACACAACATACTTCTGTTATTCAAGCGGTAATAGTGGTCTTTGGGGTTGGACAGCGCCGGTTTATATGGAATTAAGAGAGGTAGAAGTAGCATAATGAGTATTAATAGAGCATTAGATTCATTAGGAATTATAAACTTTAGACTTGAAGGTAACCCTGAAACTGAAGAAGAATTTAACATAAAGTTTGTTAAAATTACTGGAGCAGACGCCGACGAAGTTGCTATTGAAAGTACAGATCCAGCAGATTTTGGCGTTACTTGGGATCAGTTACAAACTGTAATATCTAATTTAGATAATCAAGACTTAGTTGATTTAAGAACTGAGCGAAATATACGCATTGCACAAACTGATTGGACACAATTTCCTGATGTACCAGAAGAAACTAGAACATTGTGGAAACCATATAGACAAGCATTGCGTGATATTACAATTACATATCAATCATTAAATGATGTTGTTTGGCCCACAAAGCCGGGTTAAAACCAAATATCCAAAGCCAAGTTAAACATAAATATGTATAACAAGTAAGGTATACATATGGCTATTACATTTCCAAGTAGTCCAGTTAACGGACAAACATTTTTAGCAAAAGGCAGAGGCTGGCAGTTCAACAGTACTTCCGGTAGTTGGGAAGCGTTGATCCGTGTAAACACTGCATTCGACAGTGATGATATCCAACAAGGCACAAGCAACTTGTATGCAAGTACAGAATCTATTCAAGATATAGTTGGATCAGCACTAACAGGCGGCACCAATATTTCAATTAACTATGATGATGCTGCTAACTCACTTACAATCGATGGCACTAATCCAGATCTTACTATAGTAGGAACTGCTATAATACCAGACACAAATAATGCATATGATATTGGCAGCACTAGTAAAAAGTGGAAAGACTTGCATATGCAGGGTAATGCAGTGATAGATGGTAATCTTACCGTTAACGGTACACAGACCACTATAACTAGTACCCAACTCGCTGTAAATGACCTTAATATCACTATAGCTAGTGGTGCAGCCAATGCCGTTGCGGCAAACGGCGCAGGCATCACAGTTGACGGTGCAAGTGCTACATTAACATATACTAGTGCAGATGATAGATGGAACTTTAACAAAGAATTAACAGTTGCAAGAGTACATGGAAATGTAACAGGCAATGTTACAGGAACAACTAGCGATATAAGCAACCATAGTATAGATGCTCTTAGTGATGTTGATACTACAACCAACGCACCCACTAACGGACAGACATTGGTTTGGGATACAAATAAATTTGTACCCGGAGTAAATTATAGCACAACAACTTTCAATACTGACTTTGCCGCTAAAAATGTACAAGATTTAAATAATGTTGATGTAACCAGTATCACAGATGGACAGACATTGGTTTGGGATAATGCTAACTCTAGATTTATAGCAGGAAATGGATATACCACTACAAATTTTAATACAGACTTTGCTACTAAAAACATTGGAGATTTAGGAGATGTTTTCACAACAGGTGTTGCAAACAATCACGTATTAGTGTATAACAGTAGCAACAGTAGATACGAAACTAGCTTAATCGGCGCAAACAGTCTGAACAGTACAAACGCATATGTGGATCAGTTTACAGCAAACGGTTCAACATCAGTTTTTACACTAAGTCAAACTCCGGGCAATAAAGCATATGTACAAGTATTTGTTGATAGTGTTCCGCAACTAGATGCTGGGATTACACTTAGTGGAACAACACTAACATTAGGCGGAACTCCGTCAGCTGGACAAATTGTAGAAGCTAGAATATATGGCATTACTAATATCATAGGAGCACCTAGTGATGGAACAGTTACAAATGCAAAACTTGCACTAACATACGATAGTGATCAATATACTGGCAATGGTGTGTTAGCAACTTTTACAATACCTTCAGACCATAGTGTTCACAGTCTACTAATAATATTAGATGGAATAATTATACCACCAGCGGATTATACAGTAAGCGGAACAACTTTAACCTTTGGAGCCGCACCATTAAATGGACAAAGTATAGATATAAGGTATTTGCCAGTATGAGTAGAGTAAGAGACATTGTAGATTTTCATTTTAATTCAATTGATATATCTAATAAACCACAAGTTCATTTTAATGCACACACTGTAACAACAACAGATTTAAGTGCAAACGGTAATATTACAGGAATACATTTACCTGACTTAGCAGATGTTAGTAATGTTACAGCAAGTAACGATGGACATTATTTGTATTATGATCACAGTCTTACAAGTTTTAGATGGCAAGCAGTTGTTTCTGGCACCACATTATCAATACAAAATGAAGGTAGTACTTTATCTACAGATGCAGACACAATTAATTTTGTAGGTGCAGGTGTAACAGCCACAGGCACTGGTTCAACTAAAACAATTACTATTCCTGCCGCCTCGTCAGATGTTGTTAATGATACAACACCACAACTAGGTGGTGATTTAGATTTAAATAGTAATAATATTACAGGCACAGGAACAATAACTGCTACATCATTTTCAGGCGATGGCAGTTCATTAACAAATTTACCTAGCAGTGGTTTATCAGATATATTACAAGATGTTACTCCACAGTTAGGTGGTGATTTAGATGTTGCTGGGAAAGCAATTGAATATACTTTTAGTTTATCTGGAAGTTCAAATCCGAACTATGTTTTCACTGGCAATAATTTTTTTAACGGAGCGACATCTAATCCTACACTTTACTTAAACAGAGGTGACAAATATTCTTTTACAGACATCTCAGGTAGTCACCCTTTCAGAATACAAAGTGTAAACAGTGCAGGAGGTGCTTTGTACAATATAGGTGTAACTAATAATAACGGAACAGGAACAGTATCATTTGTACCTACTATGGGTGCACCAGACGAGTTATACTATTACTGTAATGCACACAGTAGTATGAAAGGTACTATAAAAATAGTTGGAGCAGGCGGTGGAGGAGGAAGTACTGGCGATATAACTTTTAATGCTAGCACACTATCAAGTGTTGGAACAACAATTACATTAGATGATAATGTAACAGTGAGTGGTACACTAACTAGTAGTCAAGCAGGTTCTCCAATACTTACTAGTGCAAGTAGTATTACATTACAAGCCGCAACTAACAGTAGAGTATATGTTAATCAAAGTCCGTTGAGATTATACAATGTATCAACAACAAATAGAAATGCAATAACAGCCGCAGACGGTGATATGATTTATAACACTACTACAAATAAAGCTCAGGTTTTTGCAAATGGTAGCTGGGTAGATTTACATTGATAGGATATACACATGGCAATTAATAAGTTAAAAACGACGTCAATAGAAACAGATGCAATCACCGCAGACTTGTTGGCTACTGGTGCTATAACAGTAGCAGATATAACCGACGGAGAGATAACTGCGGAGAAACTGCACACAACACTTGATTTTAGCACAAAAACATTTACGATGCATAATAACCATGTTGCACAAGCTATGGTTACACAGCACCAAACACAACTTGCTATTGGTGCAGATCAGATTGATAGTGGTAGTCCTACATTTGGCGGTGATGTTGGTGTTACTGGTACACTAACAGCTACACAACTTGGTGGCAACTTAGATGCAAATACAAAAAATATAACAAACATAGGCAATGTTGGTATTGGTACAGCGAGTCCTGGGTATCCACTTCAAGTAAATGGTAGTGTTGATATTTTAAATGTTAAAGGAAGTACAGGAAATGCATTTGTAAGATTTACAGATAGCGATGCAACTGCCGACTTTAGTATAGGTGCAGACGACAGCAGTGGTGCAGGTGCAGGTGCTTTTATACTATATGATAGATCTAACACAGCATATAGATTGGTGGTTGATAGTAGTGGTAATGTTGGTATTGGTACTACTTCAATTCCTTCTGCCGATAGTGCATACTTAACAGTAGGCACTCAAGATTATGCTATAAGTCATAACGGTTTTTCTAAAAACTCATACTTCGATGGATCAAGTTACACGGCTGTTACCAACTCCGCTGGTAAACTTATTCAAATGGGTGATGATATTGTTTTTTATCATGCACCTACTGTGGCGGCGGGTGCGGCACAAACACTAGATGAAGTAATGTCTATTAAATCAGCTACATCAGAGCCAATATTAAATGTAACTGGAGCTGGCTATGGCTATACGCATGGTGCAATGGCTTTAAAGAGTGACACTGGTTATGACGCTCGTGTTAGAGGACAAGGAATTTTTCTTTTCAATGAAGAGAATGATACTACCTGGTATGCCGGAACTCCTTATCTAAACACAACTGCGGGTAGTAGACCATTTGATTTTAATTTTAAATCAAGTACAACTTCTCTTTCAGCAATAACAGCATATAGTCCTACTTACACTGCATTTCGGGTACACGCTTCTGGTGTTATTTCTACACCCGGTGGAATAGAACTAGGCAGTGGTGTAGATGCTACAGCGGCAAATACACTAGATGACTATGAAGAGGGAACTTTTACTCCAAGTATTGTTAACGGTTGGGGCATTTTAAATCCAACATATTCTACGAATTCTGGGTTTTATACTAAAGTAGGAAACATTGTTCATGTAGCTTTTAGGATTACTTTATCGGGCGGTAGTGCTAACGCAAACGGTTTAAGACTAAATGGACTACCTTTTACTGTAGGAGCTACCACGAATGTTGGTACTAAATTGAGCGGTTGGTTTGCTACAGCCTCTAGTAATGCTGAAAATGTTTTTCTAGGATTAGAAGCTAACGACGTAAACCCACTGTTTTATTATAAAAACGCTAACGGAACATCAACTTTTCTAGGTACTGACGCTGGCACTAGTTTTTCAATGACATTTAGCGGGACTTATCAAACAGCATAACCCTTTCAGAGATTGGGCCGGACAGGTAGCAACTACGCTACGATAAAACAAAGGAGGCCAAAATGGCACTTACAGAAACACAAGTAGAAGATAAGATTGAAGTCGTTGGAGATCACAAGCATGTGCAGATTCGTACAGCTACGGTTATTGCACGAGATGGTGTAGAAATTTCAAGAAGTTTTCATCGTCATGTTGTAGCACCAGATGCAGATATTTCAAATGAAAGTGCAGAAGTTCAAGCAATATGTGGTGCAGTACACACTGGTGCAGTAAAGTCAGCGTACGAAGCACACATAATCGCTAATACTCCCGGTGAATAAATATGTGTATAGGATAATGAATAATGGCAACAAGTAAGAATTTTGAATTAGGTAGTTTCGCAAATAATATAGACCACGATCCTACCAATGGTGATACAACCATTACTAATAATGTTATCTTAGCAGGTGAATTAAGAGGACCTCCTACACTAGTATTAGACCCAGCAGGTATTGGAGACAATACAGGAACAGTACAAATTAAAGGCAACTTACAAGTTGATGGTACACAAACTATTATTAACAGTACTACACTTGATATTGATGATCTAAACATTACACTTGCAAAAGGTGCTGTAAATGCACTAGCGGCAAATGGCGCAGGTATTACAATCGATGGTGCCAATGCTACGTTTACATATGATAATACCAATGATCGTTGGACAATGAACAAGCCTCTATCTGCAACTATTGTAGGTATGAGTATAGATCAGTTAACAGATGTTGATACTACAACCAACGCACCAGCAAGTGGACAAACTATTATCTGGAATGGAACTAATTTCATACCAGGCGACAGTTTTAGTCAAGCAGATTTTAATACAGCATTCGCAAGTAAAACAACAACAGACTTAACTGAAGGTACAAATTTATATTATACCAACGCTAGAGTCGACACACACTTAGGCAGTGGTAATGTGTTGGATATTGTTGTTAGGGATATTAGTGCAAGAGATGTAGACATTACAGGCAACTTGAATGTTGCTGGTACAACTACTACAGTTAATCAAACGACTCTTTCGGTAGCAGATAGTAAAATATTTTTAGCAGTTGGAAATCCTAGCGACAGTCTTGACATAGGTACCATATATAACTATAATGATGGATCTAACAGAACAGCAGGTATATTCAGAGATGCAAGTGATGGTAAGTTTAACTTTTACACAAACTATACACCAGCTATAGGCTCAACACTAGACAAAACACACGCAAGCTACACTGGCGGAACAATAGTAGCATACGAGTTTGAAGGTCGTGTTGATTGGGATAATATATATGACAAAGATGATGTAATATTTAACAGCATTCAAGTTGGTGATATTACAGTCACTGGTACACAAACTGTTAATAACACAACTACTGTTAGTACAGAAAATCCATTAATATTACTCAATAACAGTCCCAGTCTTAATGTAGATACTGGATTAATTGGGAAGTACAAAGAAAGCGGAGTTGTTCGAGCTAGTGGTGTGTTTAGAGATGCTAGTGATGGTAAGTTTAAGTTTTTTACAAATAGTACACAGGCATTTACAGACAGTAGCACCATTGATCCTAGTGCAACAGGCTTTACACTAGCAACAGTTGAAGCAAGTGAATTTATAGGTAATCTTGCTTGGACTTACATCACAGGCAAGCCAACTATACCAAGTACACTTGGAGATTTATCCAACGTAGATACTAATACAACTCCTCCGACAAATGGACAAACAATAGTGTACGATAGCACTAATGCAGAATGGGTTCCCGGAGCTGCAAGCGGCGGCGGCGGCAATGGACTGTTTGCTTTACTTTCCTTATAAATACATATAACAAGGAAAATCAATGCCGACATTTCAAACATATAAAACAGCAACCATTAACATAACCACAGGAACGACTCTTGTAACGTGTGGTACTGGGCAACACTTACTACAAAGTGCTTATGTTACAAATACTGAAGGTAGTGCAATGCCTATTACATTAGAAATAGTTCATGCAGACACAACTGTGACACATTTAGCTCATAAGTTAAAAGTTTTTCCTAATGAGACGGTAGACATAATCGGTAACAATAATAAAATATTTTTGTTAAACGGTGATGCGTTAAAAGTCAAAGCAGACAGAGCTAGTGCATTTAATGTCTCGGTTAGTTTAGTAGATCAGGCGAATACATAATGACAGTAAATAATTCAAGAACAGATAGTACAGGCGGAATTTACGAAGGTACGCAGTACGGTGATAAAACATTTTACGGATTTAGATTAAACAATCTCACAGGAGATCTGACAGTAGAAGTTATTGATGCTAATGACGATACTCCTATTAAGATACCGGATAATATCTACCCAATAACTGACCCAAATGATTATAAACAATGGTTTTGGAGTATTGATGCAATCGAGTTTGACATTGATAACAAAGGTCATATCAGGATGAAGTTCTTATCATGAATACTGGCATAAATATAATTAATAAATTCAGAGACAGGACGCAATAAATGGCAACAATTTTAGACCTTGGAAAACTTAGATTTCATTTCGCCGGTGTGTATAACGCTGCAACAGAATATGAAATGAACGACGTTGTAAAGTACGGCGGTAACGTTTATGTTTATGCAAACGTAGTTAAAACAACAGGCAACATACCTACTAACGTATCTTATTGGACCTTAATGATAGAAGGCTTCAAGTTTAGAGACGTATATGCAGGTGCAACACAATATAGAGTTGGTGACGGTGTAACACATGGTGGTAAAGTATATATTTGTATACTAGACACACAAGGAGATACACCTCCTAATGCAACATACTGGAGTCAATTTGCAGATGGTCTACAATGGGAAGGTAATTTCGACCCTACTACAGCATATCAAAAGAATGACCTTGTAAAATATGGTTCGCAGGTTTATATTGCAAAATCAGATACTACATCTAATTTACCAACTGTTGGTGCGTATTGGGAACAGTTTGTAGAAGGTATTAGTGCAGAAGGTGTATATAATGCAGCAGTTGCATATACTCCAGGCGATTTAGTTGCTTATGGTGCAAATATTTACAAATGTATAGCTAACAGTACAGCTAATACACCAACAGATGTAAACTATTTTCAGTTGTTTAGTACAGGAAATAAATTTAGAGGTGTATGGTCCAGTTCAACACCATACTTAATTGGGGAAACAATACGTTATGGCGGTAATGTATATACAGCATTAAAAGATAACAGTAATGCCCAACCAGATATTAGTGGAGCTGACTGGCAAGAATTTAGTACAGGTGTAAACACAAGAGGTGATTGGACTACAGCAACTGATTATGCTATCAACGATGTTGTTGCATATGGCGGTAATACATATATTGTTCTAGTTGGACACACTTCTGGAACTTTTGCAACAGATTTAGCCGCAGCAAAATGGCAGAAATTTAATAGTGGCATACGCTATATGGGCAACTGGACCACAGGCACATCATACTTAAAAGATGATATTGTAAAGAGTAGTGTTAGTACATATATTTGTCTATTAGATCACACTGCAAGTGCAGACTTTTTTGTAGATTTAAACACAAATAATTACTGGAGTGAATTTGTTGCAGGTGCTAGTTATGTGCTTCCAAATACAGCAGGTAATGCAGGTAAGTATCTACAAACACCAGATGGTGCTACATACAGTTGGCAGTTTAGTGGTGAAAATGACAAAATTTTCTATGTAAGTGAAGACGCTTCGAGTAGTGCAGATGACGTAAATCACGGCGCGGCGATTGACTATGCGTTTGCAAGTCTTAGATATGCTTGTGATTATATTAATGCAGACGTACCAAATAGAACACCAGCTACAATCTTTATCAAAGACGGAACATACAACGAAGTACTTCCAATTCATATTCCTGTAAACGTTACTATTGTTGGTGACGGACAGCGTAACTGTATTATTCAACCAGCCGCCGGAAACGGTGATAACGGTGTACCTAACACAGAAGAAACAATGTTTTATGTAAACACTGGTACAATGATTGAGGGTGTAAACCTTAAAGGACTTTCTGGGTTTAGTATTGGTACACCAGGAGACGTAACAACTGCTACAATTAAAGGCGTTTACTTTAGATTAGAACCAGGTTCTACAATACTTAAATCACCATATATCAAAGAATCAAGTGCTTTCTCAACAGGAGGTGTTGGTGCTATTGTTGATGGATCAGTTGTTGCCGCAGGCACAGCGGGTAGTATGGTATTCCACACCTTTACACAAGTACACGATGGTGGTATAGGGTTCTGGGTTAAAGACAATGGCTTGAGTGAAATTGTTTCTTGCTTTACTTACTATAATGATTATGGATATGCTACAACAGGCGGCGGCAAAATTCGTGCATTGAACGGAAATAACAGTTATGGTAGATATGGTTCTATCAGTGCAGGATTTGACACAAATGAAAAACCAGTAGAAGGTTATTTTTACGGTGATAGTGTTACATATAATGCTACTACACTCAATACCTCAGATGGATTCACAGTTGGCGATACAGTAACATTTAATGGAACAGATGTAACAACTAGCATAGTTACCGAACTATCAAATACACAGCAAATGACAATTACTACACAGTTAGATGCTACAGTAACAGCAATTACAGTGGCTAATCCGGGTGTAGTAACAGCTACAGATCATGGATTTACTACAGGAGATAGTATTAGTTTTGCAAGTGTTGTGGGTATGACAGAAGTAAACGGAAACAGTTATACAATTACAGTTGTAGATGCAAACTCATTTAGCATAGCAGATACTACTACATTTACAGCATACACTAGTGGCGGCACAGCAACCAAAGGCGGGCCGCATGGACTAGCTGAAGGAGACGAAATTGCATTCAGTAATGTTACTCCCCAGGCATGGCAAAAAACACTAGGTAGTCATGGTACAGCAACTATGTACAACAGAACATGGTATGCAGATGTAGTTAGTGCAACTACTTTTAGAGCATGTACAAATCCAGATTTAACAAACTATGTAGATAGTAGAGCAATTAACGGATGGGGTATTGTTACTGAAACAATTAGTGATGCTACTCGTGCTAATCCGGTAGTGGTAACAATGACAGGACACGGTTATACAAATGGACAAATAGTTCAGGCTATATCCGGAGTTGTAGGTATGACACAACTGAATACCAACAACTATTATGCAAATAACGTAACAGCAAACACAATAGAACTTTACACAGATGCAGGACTAGGAACTTCAGTTGATGGAACAGCGTTTAGTGCTTATGTAAGTGGTGGTATTGCTGAACGAGTGCTTACTGGTACAGCTTTGACTGCAGCATCCATTATAAACTTTAAACAAACAAAAGCTGAAATTGCTAATATTCAAACAAATATTCAACCAGCAACAAATCACAGACTAGTTATTAATAAAACTAGAAAAGGTTATGCAGGCAGGACTATTAAAGTAAGTGTTGCAAATAATGGTGATGGAAATAGATATGTATTTGACGGTGAAGAACTTGGAACTTTTGAAATGGATACAAAACATAGAATGTATACATTTGAACAAAATGATATTACTAATTTAACTCATCCACTTTACTTCAGTGAAACACAAGACGGAATACACAACGGCGGTACAGAATATAGTCCGGCTAAAGATGCTGTAACAGGTTTATCTGGCTCTGCCGTAGAATATTTTCTAGATGGTGTTTTACAAAGTGGGTTAAATGCTTATGACACTGGATTTGCAGCGGCTACAGCCAGAGAAGTTAGAGTTGTAGGAGCAGTACCAGCAAGCAATCAACTTTACGCAGTGTGTAAAAATCATTCAGGTATGGGCGGCGGAGCTGGTTACACAGCTACAAGCTCATCGTATGATCCAGCAACAGGAATTGCAGTTATTACCATTGGTAATCACCCAATGATAGTTGGACACAATGTTGAAATTGCACAAGATAGTTTAACGTTTACTTGTGCTCAAGATGGTAACGCAACAAATCATACATATCCAAGAGCAAGTGATCCGGCAAAAACAAGTGTATTTGTTAAGATTATTGATAAAACAGCTACAACAATTACGGTTAATGTTGGTAAATCTCCTGCAGCTAATCAGTATGCACACACATTTGTAAGCGGCACAGCAGGCGGCATCCAAACCTCAGCAAGTGATAAACCAACTATTAAATATCGTACTACAACTCAACACAGTGTAGCCGACGCATATTGGGAACGATTCAGTGGACCTTACCATACATATACAACAATTGGTAATAGTTCATTAATTACTGCACAAGACGGACAATTTGCAACAACTATCTCAGTAGATGCAAACATGGGACAACATGGATTTAGTCTTGTACTAGCTGGACTCAGTGAAGAACCAAGACCGGGTTCAAGTATTGAATTCGTAACAGGTCCAACATATAGTCCTGTAGATAATGTTGATAGAACTAATACACTAAACACTGGTTTAGATTCAGTAAGTTATATTGTAACTGGGGTAACAGGTTATGTAGCAAGTAGCGATCCTGCAATACTAGGCACATGTACAGTTACCATTGCAACAGAAAAACCAAACACTAGCGGTACATACTATGGACAAAGATTTAATATTAGATACAAGTATAGCCAAACACGTCTAACAGGGCACGACTTTTTAAGTATTGGTACAGGCGGTAGAACAACTACTAACTATCCTGGAGAACCAACACAACCTGCGGCACAAGGACAAGAAGTTACAGAAACATATCCAGGTCGTGTTTACTTTGTAAGTACAGACCAAGATGGTAACTTTAGAGTAGGTAACTACTTCAGAGTTGATCAATCAACTGGTAGAGCCACACTAGATGCTAGTGCATTTGACCTAGCAGGTCTTACAAGTTTGAGACTTGGTAGTATTGGTGCACAGTTGGGTGAAAGCATTAACGAGTTTAGTGCAGATGGTACTCTTACTGGAAACAGTAACACAGCGGTTCCAACAGAACAAGCTGTTAAAACTTATGTGGATACCAAAACAACTATTGCAATTGGCGCGGCGAATAATGCTGTACTTACAAAACCTTATAATATCACTAACATCACTAGAAATGCAAGTAATCAAATTACAGCGGCAGTGCATGAAAGCGTAACGTATAGTGCTATTGTATACACTGGTTTAAATATAACAGCGTACAGAGAAACATCTTCAAACGGCACAATTAAAGATGTTACTGTAACTTATTCGTCAGACGGTAAAGCAACCGAAGTTGTTACGGTTGCAGGATCGTAATAAATAAAATGAACAGGAAGAGCAAATAAATGGCAGACGTATTATTACACAACACACTAATAGATCAAGCAGAAGCACATATTGCTGCATCAACAACTATTGATTTTAAGAATATTTTAGGAGTCACTTTAAAGGCGTACATCAAAACAGTAATTGATGCAAACACAACTGTTGGCGCTCCTTATTATGTTGCAGGAGCCGGCGGCGCCGGAGTATTATGTGATTTATCAAATACTTGTTATATATCTTCATGTCAATGTAATTATTCAGGTTCTGGAACTTCCTCAGTTGCAGTATGTAATTTAACCAACCCCTGGAATGACGGAAGTGTACTATCAGCTGCCGGTGCCGGTGAACAAACCCCGGCACAAATAAGAACATTGCTGACTGGAGCGTTGGATCCGAATGCCGCGAAGCTTTTGGCACAAGTGTATGACGCTGAGACTACTAAAGTACAAAATCAGATATATTATGAATACCTAGGACTAAGAAATGATTATTTTGCGGCAAGTAATGCTACTGTTTTACTAAACTGGTATAACGAAGTACTGGGCGCAGGCGGTGGTGGTGAAGCACAAGGTAAGCGACTGGATGAAACAAACTATTTAAAAGTTTGTCATACTAATTGGAAGTACGGTGAAGGACCTGCGAATTGTACATGGACTGTGCCATCTGGCGTAGTTTGTGCAAAATTCCAAGTTTGGGGTGCAGGTATTGGTACTAACGGTGGCTGTTGTTGCGGTGGTAATCCATTTGGTGCTAACGGTGCATACAGTGAAGCAGTAATGAAAGTTACACCAGGTGACACATACTCCGTATGTGCTGGTTGTAGTTGTCAGAGATATTGTTGTTCAAACAGTCCTCCTGGTGAAGGCTGTATGAGTGGTGTAACAGGTAATGGTATTTGTTGTCTTATGGCACACGGTGCTCATTGTTATAATGCTAACTGTGTTGAAATGAATGATATGAGAGTTAAGAGTGGATTTGCAGGCGGTGCTTGTCATAAAAATATGAACCCTTATTGTACAAGTTCAGGACCATGCTGGTGTAACTACAGTGAATATTGCTTTGATAACAGTTGTGCAACATGCGGAATGGTCCCTGTATATCCAGGATGTTGTTACACTCAATATTGTAGCTGTATAAATGATGCATGTAAGATTAGTGGTAAAGATGGACCCGGACGAGGACACTATGGAATACACGGCGGCACATGCGTAGACACTAATAACTATGGTTTTCATATGAAACCACCAATTATTGATTCAGACACAGGTTCTCCTTGGAGCCAGGGATGTGGTTGTAACTGTCAAACGTTTAGTAGTGGAAGCTGTTGTGGAGGTTGTAGTTATAGAGATCATAGTTACCACCCAGGACACGGCGGAGCAGGTACACACGTTATGGGCGGAACCACTAACCATTTTGGGGATAGCGGAAGAGCCGGCATGGTACAAATTTCATGGAAAACATCATGATAAAATATGAAAATAAAGGAATAGGAAAACAATGGCAGACTTACTAGTACAAAATGCATCAGAAAAACTAGCTACAGCAGTTAAAGACGCATCGACAAATGTTCCCTGGGCTACTATTTTAGGTTCAGAACTTAGTGTATTTTTAAAAGCACATATTGAAACTTTCGCAGCCGCTGGGCCATATACCCCCGCAGCCGGCGGTGCTTTGTTGTTATGTGATCTATCGGATCCCAATAAAGTGTCAGATTGCGAATGTGCATACATGGGCAGTGGAACAAGTTGTACTACTGAATGGTCTACTAATAATGTTTGGACAAATGGTAGTGTACTTGGAGCTGGTGCCGCTGTCTCTGTTACTAAAGCGACAAATAGAACTTTATTAATTGGCCAATCTACACAACTGTCCAGAGCATATACTGCAGATAATTCTGCTTTTGATACGGATTTTTATTATGCAATGCTCGGACTACAAGATGATTTCACAACAGATAATAATACTGCCGTTTTGCAAAACTGGTATAATATTTCACCTGGCGGTGGAGCCGCTGAAAAACAAGGTAAGAGACTGTCTGAAACAAACTATGTAAAAGTATGTGCTTCAGGCACTGACTGGGTATGTGGAGTTGGTGCTAGTTGTACATGGACTGTGCCAGCTGGTGCAACTAAAGCGAAGTTTCAAGCATGGGGTGCAGGTAAAGGAAGTAATCCAGGTTGTTGCTGTGGTGGCGCTCCGTACGCAAATAATGGCGCATACTCAGAGATAGTAATTAACGTTACACCAGCTGACACATACACCGTATGTGCTGGTTGTAGTTGTCAACGGTGGTGTTGTTCAAACACCAACCCCGGCGAAGGTTGTATGAGTGGTGTAGTAGGTAACGGTATTTGTTGCTTTAAAGCAGATGGTTCTTACTGTACAAATGCATCTTGTGCGTCATTGAACTCAGCTAGACAAACAGTAGGACTCGGCGGCGCCTGCAGAAGATTTCAACAACTATGGTGTACAGATGCAGGGCCATGTTGGTGCGGCGAGGGATATTTTTGTTTCGCAAGTAGTTGTGGAACATGCGGAATGGTCCCAACAACTCCTGACTGTTGCAACAGCAACGGATGTAGTTGTGCAACTACAGCTGCTAAAGTCGCTGATGGCGAAGGCCGCATAGTTAGAGGACTGACAGGAGGCGGATGCTTTGACACAAATAACTATGGGTCACAGAGAAGACCGCCAATTATTGACGCAGATACAGGTGCTGAATTCTCATGTGCAACTGGCTGTTATAATGCAACCTTCTCAAGTAACTGTTGTTGCGGTGGCTGTAACGGGACTGCGTGGAACTGGCATCCAGGACACGGCGGCGCTTATACGCATGTTATGAGTAGTAATAATACCCACAAGGGCGACACCGGTCGCGGCGGCATGGTACAGATATCATGGACATAAATACATATAGAACAAACAATATTAAAATTATTGTAAGAGGATTAAAATAAAATGGCAGATATTGAAAAAGATTACACATTTGCAATTCCGGACGAAATGTTTGTTAATGACTTTTCCGGAAGCAAAACACATACCTTTACTTACAAAGGTCCAGACAAATTAACAGTAACTTTACCCAATGATAATAACGGATTTAGTTCATGTTATACACAAAAGTTAGATGGTCCAGTTTATCCTGGAGAAGAAATAACTGTTATAGACTTAACTAAATCGTCAAATGCAAAGTTACTTCCGATTGCTGATTTGTTATACGGACGTGAGTATGATTTAGAAGCAACATTTACAGCAAAAACACTAGATGATGGTACAGTATATCAAGAACACAATAACTTTACTATTCATGATGTTTATTGGAAACCAAGAGCTGAACTAAAAGATGACGGTACATTTAAGAATTGGATCTTAGACGGATCAGGTAACCCTGATTTAGAGCTTATTGAAAAAGATACACTGAGTCCAAAAATGAGAACTTATGTTGCTAAAGCTGATATGTTTATTGAAATACTTGATCAATTTGAATTAGCTGATGCTGAAGCAACACTGTTAGCAAATTACAAGACTGCGGTGAATACATATAGATCTCAAGTGGCAACTCCTTGGAAATACCCAAATCAAAATCCATTTGATTTAGCAGCACCAAAGATTCCAATGGATTTAGTTACTAGACATAATGCTATTAAATCAGCTGGATTAGAAAGTATGTTGGGCACAGACCCAAATGCAACACCAATAGAATAGACTGGTTCAATAATCCTTAAATTAATCGTTGACAAACCTACCGTTAGTACTATATACTAACGGTAGTATAAATTATTGTATTGAACAAATACGGAGTTTCTTTTGAAAAAATCTTTCTTTATTAACGGAGGCGCAGGTCGAGTACTGTGTGCAATACCTGCTCTTGAATATTATAAAAAACATGTAGATCCTGATGTAGTCGTTATTGCTGAAAGTTGGCACGAACTATTTCTAACTAGTGCAACACTTAGAGATAGTGTTTACCCAATGGGACATAAAGGTTTATTCCAAGATAAACTTATTAACACAGAAATTATTAGTCCTGAGCCATATAGGCTAAACGCATATTTTAATCAACAATGTAATTTGATTCAAGCGTTTGATATGCTTATTAATGAAAATACTGAAGAGATTCCTGAATCTAAACCATTTGAACTAACTATTAGTCGAGATGATCAAGCGTTTGGACATAACACTGTTAGACAAATTAAAGCTAGTCAAAACAAACAAAAAACAGTAGTATTTCAACCATTGGGTAGTGGAGCAAAGCATAACGGTGATTTTTTAATCGATGATAGCGGGCGTAGCTTTGAAGTGAAAGATATAATTAAGATTGTTACAGAGTTGTCTAAACACTATTCAGTTATTTTAATGACAACTGTAGAAATTCCTGTACAGCAACCAATGGGTGCAGCAGTACCACAAGCAAACATGTTACAGTGGATGGGTATTGTTAATGCCTGTGATTATTTCTTAGGTTGTGATAGTATGGGACAGCATTATGCAAACGCATTAGGAAAGCCAGCTACTGTAGTAATTGGAAGTACATATCCAGAAAATATTACATACCCTAACAACAAAGAATTTACAATTATTGATAATGGGGCTGACTTAGATAGACGTTATAATCCTTTCAGAATAACACAAGATTGGGATGTCACTCGTAGCAATGAGGATATGATGATATTGTCAGAAAAGAGAGTCACCGATATTATTAAGTCAGTTACTAATAAACTAGGACTAACTAAACAGCAAAAGGAATCTGTGCCTAATAATAAACAGACGATACAGAATGCACTTCCGGACTTTAGTAAAAAAAATAAAAAAACTGATGTTCCGTTTGCAGTTCTAAATCAAAACAAATAAGGATATAAATTAATGTTTGCACAGGACGATATAATAACCGAAACTATAGCAAAAACTGGGTATGTTCTAGCTATAACCAGAGGACATAATGCCGGAGCTTGTCTATTAAAAGACGGAGAAATTGTATTTGCTATCGAAGAAGAAAGACTTAGCCGAAAAAAATACGACGGGGGTCCGCTAGCATCGATAGTAAAGACTTTAGAATATACTGATAAAATTGATGCTCTTCTTATTGCTCATACACAATCAACTTTAGATACACCTAATAGAATTGATTTTACTGGAGATGAGGTATACACAGGGCTGGCTAGAAAACTAGGATTAATTGATCAGGTCGCAATTCCGTTGCGAGAATTTGAAGATCATCATAGTCAGGTATTTGATTTGTCGATGATCCATCATAAGTTACATGCCGCCTGTGCATTTTATAGAAGTGGATTTGATAGTGCAGTTGCACTAATTGTAGATGGTGCAGGAACATTTTTTGACATTGGCATCGATGGCCGAAATGAAACTGCATGGGAAGTAGAATCTATTATTGATTGTGATTATCCTGCTAAGTTTCCTACTTTATACAAACATCTAGGAACTCGTAACATAACTCAGTTTGGTGATGTGGCATTAGAATTTTTAGATCCAATTACTGGTGCAGAGACGGTGCAGACAATGATTACTGATCGAGCAGGTATTGTAAAAGTATACGAAGCCGTAACTGCTTATTGTGGATTTAATAATATCGAAGCAGGTAAAACTATGGGGTTATTTCCATATGGTAAACCTAATGAAAACATTCCAAAACTATTCAATACATATGGTGAGCATTCGTTAGCTTGTAGAAATGCTACTATACCCACTTATCCAAATGGCGCAGTTTTTAATGCTGCGTTGTATCCAGAAACAGCTACTCTAAAAAATGAGGATCTTACTAGAAATACTAATAGACGAGACTTAGCTTATGCACTACAAACAGAAACACAAGACGAAATGGTTAAACTAATTCGTAAGGCTGTTAAAATGACGGGTAAGAAAAATGTTGTTATTAGTGGAGGGTATGGACTAAATTGTGTTGCAAATTATCATTACTTAGACGCACTCAAAGACGAAGGTATTAACATTTATGTTGAACCCATCAGTAATGATGCAGGAACAGCAGTAGGCGCCGCAACATTATGGTATCATCATACAACTGGGTCTACTATGAAATTAGATTCTGGTCTATATCTTGGACCACAATATAATTATACAGATGATGACCTATCTAAACTATCTAGTAAGTATCGTGCTACTGTACAAGATATTGCTCAAGAAGATGTTATTGATCTCTTAGAAAAAAGAAATATTGTTTCTATGTTCCAAGGACGTTGTGAAAATGGACCAAGAGCATTGGGTAATCGTAGTATACTTTACGATCCTACAGATCCTGATGGGAAAGATTTTGTTAACAGTGTAAAGCATCGTGAATACTTCCGACCTTTTGCAGGAACAATACTTGAAGAAGATGTTCATGAATGGTTTGATTTACGTGGTATGAAAAATAGTCCTCATATGATGTATGCAGTAAATTGTCAACCTGGCGTTAAAGAGAAGATTCCGGCTATTATTCACGTAGACGATACTTGTCGGATTCAAACAGTTAGTCAAGTTGAAAATCCTAATTACTATAACTTAATTAAAGCATGGAAAGAACGCACAGGTGTTCCTATTATCTTTAATACTAGTTTTAACTTAGGCGGTGAACCGTTGGTTGAAACACTAGACGATGCTATACGCACATTAGCTAAAAGTATGATTGAATATTTGTATCTTCCTGAATATGGTAAGTTAATTACTGTTAAGAACTAACTTCAGGAAATAAGCATTCTTCAATAAAGTGTTTGATGTCAACAGGATCGAGTCCTAGTGCTTCCATAGCTTTGGGTGTGTGTGGATTTTGTTTTTGATAATGGCAGTATCTGTTTTGCTGATCTCGAATTAAACTTTGGTTATATCGAGCGTTTGTATATTTAGGTAACTCTTCGAAGTACATGTCTAAGTTATCCAACGCCATAGTAACAACCTGATCCATTTCGTCTGCTTTTACATTACTTGCGGCTACCATGTGTTTGCTGAATATTGCTTGTGCCCATGGCGGTAGTTCACGTTGTTTTTTCCATTCTAAGTCTTGTACACAATCTCTAAACAACACACACATAGGATGATCCAAGTCTACTGTAGGCGAATAGTCATGAAATGCACCAGTAACTTTATTTTTACCTGCAATAATATCAAACCCATATATAGGAGCATCATTGTCAAAGTTTGGAAACACACATATGTGGGTCATATATAAACCTTTTGTGTCTCTAGCATCTACACTGTCTATATGAGCTCGTCTAAAATGTCCTCCTTGGAACACTCTGTTTAACCAATCAAACTCTGGATCATCGAAATTTTCTTTGCCTAGACTAGAACATTTTGCGATAATCTTTTGTTCGCAATCTATTAGTTTATCCCATATTTCACTCATAATATTTCCTCTAATCGTTCTGCAAGATTACTAATCATTGCGTTGGTGTGCATTGGTGTAGGTGCAAATCTTAAACGTTCTGTACCTTGAGCTACTGTCGGATAGTTAATTGGCTGTACATAGATATCATGTTCGTGTAGCAATGTATCGCTAGCTTGTTTACAGCGTACAGCATCTTCAACTAGCACAGGAACAATATGCGTATCGTTCTCTATCATGTTTATATTTTTATGACGTAGTGTTTTCTTTAATCTCATTGCACGATTTTGATGTAATGTTCTAAGTTCAACGCCGTGTTCACTTTGTAAGTATTTTACACTGCTTAATGCTCCGGCACATATAACAGGACTTAAACTAGTTGTAAAGATAAAGCCACTTGCAACACTGCGAATAGCATCAATAACAACTGCATCTCCTGCAATATATCCACCTTGGCAACCAAATGCTTTGCCTAGTGTTCCATTTATTATGTCTACATTATCTTGCAGTCCCAACAGTTGTGTATATCCTGCTCCGGTTTCTCCGTATAATCCAACAGCATGTACCTCGTCTATGTAGGTAATAGCACCATACTTTTCAGCTAGGTCACATATTTCATCCATATGACTTAAATATCCGTCCATACTGTATACACTTTCAAATACAATACAAGGTGTGCCATCTACAGTTTTGAGTATACTTTCTAATTGGTCCATATCGTTATGTGCAAATATATGTTTAGGAGCACCACTGTGTTTTATACCAGCTATTAAACTAGCATGATTTTTGCTGTCGCTTATAAATTCGATGTCAGGTATAATATTGCTAAGTGCTATCAGTGTCCATTCGTTTGCTACATACGCACTAGTGAATAATAATGCACTTTCCTTATTGTGTAGTTTAGCAAGTTCGTATTCTAATGCAACATGGTAATGACTAGTGCCACTAATGTTTCTTGTGCCGCCACTGCCTGCGCCTGTTTGGTCAATAGCAGTACGCATAGCATCTAATACTATTTTGTGTTGTCCCATGCCTAAATAGTCATTACTACACCAATTGACAATGTTTTTAATATTGTAAGGCCCGTAGTAAATTGCTTGCGGATATTCTCCACGCTCTCTGAGTATATCATTGAATACTCTATAATTGCCGCTAGTTTTTAGATTGGCTATTACTTGTTGAAACTTGTTTTTGTCTATCATTGATGTATTTGTTATACCGCTCTTTGTCTATGCAAAATGGTTGTATTAGATTCATCGGAAGTGGCTGATAGTGTACTACTATGCCCATATCGTCTAATTCTTTTCTTAGTTTTTGATAATCTTTCCACCATTCTTTTAAGTACTTTAACATAGTTATATTTATAGTTAATTGTTGACAAGACATTATTCCTACAGTATAATTAAAACATATAGGAGTCTGATATGCATATAGTAACAGGTGCGGCTGGTTTTATTGGTAGCAATATGGTAGCACATTTAAACAAGAATAACATCAGCGATATTGTTTGTGTGGATACACTAAACAGCGATAAAGTAGCTAACTTAGCAGGATTAGAGTTTCAAGACTTTATTAGTCCAGATGAACTGTTAAATATGAATCTCAGTGATTGTACACTGTGGCATTTTGGTGCTAATAGTAAAACCAGTAGTAGTGATTGGAATAGTATATATCAATCCAATGTTGCATATACCAGAGAGTTAGCTGAAAATTGCGATGATATAGTTTTTGCCAGTAGTGCTAGTGTGTATGGAGATAGTGTTAGTAATATAGAATCTTCAAAAAATGAAGCACCAAAAAACATGTATGCCGCAACTAAAATGATGTGTGACAACATGCTTATAAACTATATGGAAACATCTAAAATACAAAGTTGGCGTTTCTTTAATGTATATGGCAATAGAGAATCACATAAGATATCAGCACAACAAGCTAGTCCTTATACAAACTTTAAGCACCAAGCACAAGCTAACGGGTTTATTAATTTGTTTGATAATAGTCACAATGTGCTTAGAGATTTTATTTGTGTTGACGATGTAGTAAAGATTATGTATGACACACATGCCCATGATATTAGCTTTATAAGTAACTTGGGAACAGGTAGTACATATAGCTTTCAGCAATGGGGAGAGCTAATAGCAGACAAGTATAAAGCATCGATAAAATATATTGAAGTACCTGACGAACTTCGTAACATATATCAGATGTACACCTGTAGTGATAATACCAGTTTGCTAGATAGGATTGGAGATTATAATTTTATTACCCCTGAACAATTTGTAGAGGCGAATTTATGAAAGTATTAGTAATTGGAGATGTAATTATCGACAAATACATATACGGAACAAGTACTAGAATTAGTCCTGAGGCACCTGTGCCTGTAGTAACTTACCTTAATGAAAAAGAAACAAGAGGTGGTGCAGGACTTGTATATGAAAATTTAAAAAGTTTAGGTGTTGACGTTGACATGTTTGAAACACCCGGAAAAGTTAGTGTTAAAACTAGAATAATTTGTGATGGGCATTACGTTACCCGTATCGATGATGATGCACATGCAAATAGTATGGAAGTTCTAACGCTAGTAAAATCAACTGACTTCTCCCAATGGGACTATGTTGTACTAAGCGATTACGACAAAGGCGTATTAGATAACTCTAAAGAAATTATTTCACATATCAACAGTTACGGGTGTAAAGTTATCGTAGATCCAAAACGTTATGCACATGATTATGAAGGTGCATGGTTAGTAAAACCCAACAATAGTGAATACACTAAGTTTGATTTTGATTTTTGGCAAGGCAATATTATTACTACTGATGCAGGATACAGTGTAAATGCTACAATAGATAATATCGAGTATACGATTCCTGTTGAATCTGTTGAAGTAAGTGATGTTACAGGTGCTGGAGATTGTTTCATAGCAGGATTTGTTTATGCTCTTACTAACGCATACAGTTATAAAAAATGTTTAGAAATAGCTGTTGGTGCAAGCACAGAAAGTGTTAAGCATACTGGTACATATATACTGACCAAGCAAGATGTTGAATATATTAAAGTGTTTACCAATGGTTGCTTTGATATTATGCACCGAGGACATGTTGAAATGCTTCGTTCTAGTAAACAACTAGGTGACTGGTTAGTAGTGGGCATTAACACAGATCAAAGTGTTAGACGATTAAAAGGTGAGACAAGACCTGTCAATAATGAAAGTGACAGAAAAGTTATGTTAGAGAGTTTAGACTTTGTTGATGAAGTAATATTGTTTGACGAAGACACTCCACTAGAATTAATACAACGTATACAACCAGACATAATTACAAAAGGCGGAGACTACATAGTAAGCACAGTTGTTGGTAATGAATTAGCTGATGTTGTAATTATACCAACTGTAGAAGATTACAGTACCACCAAAACAATAGAGGCAATAAATGGAAAATAAAATAATAATCAACGATGCACTGCCACCTAATGAATTTGAACCGCTATATAACCATATGATGGGCATGGATTTCGAATGGTCCTTTAACCCAGGGATTATTAAAGGAAATGATCAAGATTGTCAGTTTGTACATGGAATACATTCCGGGTATCACATGACATCTCCTAATAATTATAGGTTCATCTTTCCTATTAATGAGATGTTAGCACCACAATCAATAGTAAGAATCAAAGCAAATTTAACTACCCGTAGTGAAACAATAAAAACACATGGTATGCACACTGATATAGCTGTGCCAAGTTCACTGACTGCTATATACTATGTTAATGATAACAACGGATCTACTAAATTTGAAGATGGCGACAGCGTTGATAGTGTTGCAAATAGATTGGTAATATTCTCTTCTAATCTAAGACATAGCGGAACTAGTTGCACAGATCAGCAAAGACGTGTAGTAATTAATTTTAACTACATACCGTGGAGAGATGATCTTAGATGGCATCAGCTAATGTCACAAAACGATACTGATTACAGAAACCAATGGGAAAAAGATATGGAAATGGCTTACGACAAAGATGGAGTACCGTGTAAATGACACAACTTGATGGTACAGTAGAAAAAGGTTGGGGACGAGAATTAATTTGGGCCACCAACGACATGTACTGTGGTAAGATCATGTATTTTGATAAAAAAGGTTCTAAGTTTAGTATGCACTTTCATAAAGACAAAGATGAAAGTTGGTATGTACTAAAGGGTAACTTTACACTACACACTATGAATACTGATACTGCTGAATTAGAAACACAAGTTTTAACTAGAGGAGATACATGGCGTAACGAGCCTATGCTTCCTCATCAACTAGTAGCAATGGAAGACGACTGTGTTATTATTGAAGTTAGTACACCAGACAGTGTAGAAGACAATTATAGAATTGCCAAAGGCGATAGCCAAACATGAACACATTATGGATCTTTGGAGATAGTTTTGTAAGTCATCTGAACAAAAATTACGATATAGATTATTTTCCAGACTGGGCCTGGACAAGACAATTAGCCCACAAGCTAAACCTAAATCTTAAAATATGTGCCCTGCCTGGAATTAGTAACCAGTGGATTGCTAAAAAAATTAACGAAAATGAAGAAAATATGACGCAAGGTGATACAGTTATTATTGTTACTAGTGAACCTAATAGGACATGGCTATTAGAAGATCGCCCTGAGTTCTCTAATATCTTTGTAAACAACTTAGAGAAATGGATATCTAAGAAACAAAATAAAGCTATACAATCTTATGTTGAAAATTTTGGAATACAACACGATTTTATAAGTCAGATGCACTACGATTGGTTTTTGCATTGGTGTCGTAGTAAACTTAGTAATAAATTTATGTTGTGTATACTTCCAGGATTTACTAATACAGATATGCATGATACAACAGATAATAATGCTACTCTTAAAACAATCGATGAACAAGAATTTGCTCAATTACAAGATAAAGAAATGTATGATAAAAGATTAAATCATATGAGTAAAGAGAATCATACTATACTAGCTGATAAAGTTTATAATTTCTTGAGTACAGGTGAAAAGATTGATTTGTCCAATGGATTTTTATCAGAAACTATCTAACCAGTTGGGTAAATCAGTTTGATCTCTCTCACGTTTGTATATAGTTACTAGTTTGTCTACCAGTTGCTTATTTGATAATACAACCTTTGCACCTCTGTGTAATGGCTTGGGCCAGCAGTCTATACTTACCCAACTATATCCACTGCTTTCGTGATTGCAACTGGGTATGAATTCTTCAAATACTGTTACACAAAATGTGTTATAGGTAAACTTATCGTCATCACTTAAAAAAGTATGTAGCGGATGAACTTTAGCAATGTCAGGTAGTATACCTATTTCTTCTCTACATTCTCTAAGCAGTGTCTCAATAGGGCGTTCTTGTTTCTCAGCTTTGCCTCCCCAAAAACTCCAAGTTAGTGGGTGACTGCTTCGTTTGCTTCTTTGCTGTAACATTATTCTGCCTGTGTCTAAAGCGAGAAAACAACAGCCACTTGCTTGTATCATAGTTACATTACCTTACTTGTAATAAAATTTGCAATCCAATTATTTGTGATTGGCCCAAAGTGTGCAAATAGTTTGTCTACTAGTTTTAAATTTGGATCTAAGTTCGTAAGATCTCTGCCAAACCAACTATCTAAAAATGTATCTAACTTAATTTCTCCGCTGAATGCTTTGGTTGCTGTACTCTGCCGTTCTTGCCAATGAAGGTCAAATTCTTCTCTTCCTAAGCTAAACTTGTTTAAGAATATAGGTTCTAAGTTTTTGTTTGCTAAATCTAAATAACTGCTAGTATTAAAAAAATCAAAAGCATAAACGTCAATATTACTCATGTGACTTACCATCTCATAATGAGATAGTGAAACACGTTCTAGATAATCAGTAATGTATTCAGATGACATATAGTTAGAGAATTCCTTTCTTTCTAACGAATAATTATCTTTCCGACTTGCATTTATTTGTATTCGTTTCATTTTTTGTGTATATATCGTATCTCTATACAACGAAGTCCATATTACTACTATTTTTTTAGGCTTATATTTCCTAGATAATATCCAAACAAGATTTTGAAATATAAGACTATTACTTGCTCCAGGAACACCCATGTTAATTACAGGATACTTTGTGATGTTAGATAATTGTTCTGTTACTGTTTCTTCCATTGGCGAACCTACTCCTGTAACATGTGAACATCCTAACACTACTATATAATTAGAAAAATCAAAATTATCATCAAATTCAAAATTACATCTAAATCCTTTATCGTTAAAAGTATATTCGATACTTTGATTTAACCAACGCCAATTTGTATCTCTTAAAGTTTTAAAATTTTGTTCAAGTAATGTCTCACTGTCAGTTGCATGAAACTGTATGCTAGTACTTCGAATATCTTCGTTATTTCCCCAAGGGATAGACAATGAGTCAGGTATCATTATAGGTATATGCGCCAAAATCCGCTATTATAAGTACCCTCAAAAGCATTCACCCATTCGGTGCCATTGTACTTTAATCTGTCGTTTGTAGTTATATTCGTTGTATGCTGTACTGTTGATCCATTTACACTTGCATCAAATGCGATACTCCATGTGTTTGATCCTTGTGCATACTGTATAATGTCGTGCTTCTTGGCTGCACTGCCCAACCAGCCTGCACCTCCTGCTACGTCTTCTGTAAGCAGATATCTGTCGCCATCTGTCGCCGCAGATAAAGTTCCGTCGCCTGGTGTATTCGCCTGTGGATTAATCACTGCATCTACTGCAGGTTGTGTGTTTGTTGGAAATGTACTGGTATCCATTGTGATATCTAGTAAGTTAGTATTACCACTATTAACTGCAATATTTCCTATAATATCACCTGTAGTTATAGCTGGATTGTCAGTTTGTTTTAATCTAAGTTGACTTATTCCGTCTCTAAATTCTCCAAACCCTTTAAATACTTCTACCCAATTCAATGGATTGCCGTCTGTACCTAAATTTGTATTGCCTCTGTTTAGTAATTGTGCAGTACCTGCGCCGCTAGCGTCCATCGAAAATGTCATCTTAAAGTTTTCTAATGTAACAACTTTGTAGCTAGTGAATAGTGGACTATAGTCGCCTCCTGCTCTAAGTGCTGCAAGTCCGGCATCATTAACATCGTCAATATTGTCAATGATAGTATGAATAATAGATTGTTTTGTAACTTTTGCTGGTGGATTAATTAGTACAGGCATATTAAATGTCATTGTGCTAATATCAATAATATCATCAATACCACTAGGGATTGCTCTAACACTCCATGTACTTGCTATTAGTTCAACATAACTAAGCGTACTCCAATCTAGAGAATTATTACTAGTGTGTATGTTTAGTGTAGGGTTAAACAGTACTAGTATTTGTTCTAGTAGCTGTAGTTTTTGTTCTGTGTTTGATGTCCATACATCTACTTGCATAGTTAAATTGTAAGGAACAGGTTGGTGTCTTTTAATACTATAAGAATTACCCTGTTCATTTATATATGATCCTGTCGCTTCATCAAACCGTTTTTCAATGACTGGTACATTCTCTTCGTATTGTGCATATGTTCTTCGGTCGGGTGTGGTTTCAAGTCCTGTTACATGACAACTAATAAACGGTGTTGTTTGTGTCATATTCTCAGAATTTTCTCTTACTATATGTGCTGCCATTCTACTAACATCGCCATAACGCACAGGTGCAGTTTGATAAACTACATTACCTTCGGCATCGCTATGCATTGCAACTTGAAAGCCAGCAAAAATACGAATAAACTGTTGGATATATCTTCGTAACTGTTTGTCGTAGAAATAAGGGACCGCTGTGATTTTGCTAGCTTGGTATGCCATTATGTGTTATCCGCTCTTGTTTTAATTACTTGGCTCATCGGCTGTTGTTCTTTAAATTCTTGATTGTCTACTACCGTAGTACGGTCCGAGTTATTAATGAATCCACTTGCATTGTATGTTCGGTCTGTCCATGTTTTGTCGGTAATATTATCATATAGTCTATGCCATTTACTGCCTCTACGAACAAATAATCTATTTGGACTAAAGTCATTTCTAATAAAGTACTCGCCTTCATTTGGACTATTAGGGAATTGATCTCCGGTGCTAATAGATTCACCATGATTATAGCTTTCGTCTTTGTTAACAATTCCGCCAGCTGTAGCATTATCATATCCAAACAAGTGATCTGTTAGACTTGTTCCGTTTGGATCTTCTGCATCTGCAGCTGATATAATAGCATCACTAATATTAAATTCTGTTTTGTATGTGCTAAGATCATTTTTGAGACTGTTTGCATCATCACTGTCGCCGAGTATATCGTAGTATTCTTGACTGTCTGTAAGTGGGCTCAGTTTAACACGCCAAATATGTGGATACCATGTTTGACTAAATCCTTCGGCACCTCTATTTGCATCGTTAACAACATAATATTTGTTAATAGCTTTTCTGTCGTTACTGAGTAATAGTGCATCTCTAAGATGTGGCAATTCTAATACATCGCCGGGCATTAGTTTTCTTCCTACAATGTCGACCATTTCATTCATATGGAATGACATGTACAACATATCGTTGCTTAAAAACAATCCAAATTGTGTCAGATCAAAATCTGTATCCTGTACATTGTAGACACCACGTAAATCATAAATGTCTTTGTCGTACTTGCGGTCTCTGTTTTCCATAAACAGCAAGTCCTGTATTTTTGTTTCGTTTATAACGCCACCTACGTTAACTTCTTCGCCACTAAGTGGATCTACTTCTGTTCCACTGAGATAGTTGGGCTGGCTGGGGTCATTCTTATCGTTACCTACTGCTGGTCCTATGTATTTGTGTACATGAACTCCGGTACCTCCGATACTAAACTGCTCACGGATAGAATTATCCATGTAGTGGTAATCGTTAGTTTTGGTCGGTTTATATAAACTTAATCTTGGCATACAGTTATTTATCGTGAATCAATTAGGTTGACAAATAAGTAAATGGTGTTATATTAATAAAGTAGACACAGAAACTTTGAGGAGACTCTTATGGCTAAAGTAAACAAGATTACAGGTCGGGTAGTCAAAAAGAAAACGCCAATGAAGCGTATTAGCAAGCGTGGCTTACAAGCACCGGGCTTCGAGGGCTGGGAAAAATTAGATGGTGCTAAGTTTAGTACTATGAAGCGTAATAACAATAGCTTCTGGTATATGAACTACAAGCACAATGAAAATATCGAACACTGCTTTACATGGATGAAGCAGAATGGATACGACAAAACAACTATTAACAATGTTAAAAAAGCCGCAAAATATGAAAGTTTGCTAGGCATTATGTGTAGAATGTTGTTAGACGGCTGTCCGGACTATAATGAAAAAGAGCAAGAGTACTGGCAAGCATGTCCGGGTACTGGTGGTGATGTTAAGCCAATGACTGAATGGATCGGCAACAAGATTAAACACTATGATGAAATAGGAAAAGGCATTGTTGAAGAGAAAAAAGCAACAACCAAAAACGTATATGTGCCTACTATACAAGATAGGATCCAAGAAGCCGCTGGAGATAAAACAGAAGAACTAGACGAATGGTTAGATGATTGGATGCGTGACCCTAAGGCAAATCCTCTCAAAGATCAATCGCCAATTAAACTGTTTAAGTCTAAGGAACTGAATCTAGGACATCTTCGCTTTATTACAAATTGGTTTCGCGGTGCATACGAAGAACTACAAGAACTAGCTAATCTCCCTACACCTAAGAAACGTGACGATATGCAAGCACAACTCGCAGAGGGATATGAAACATATAGTAAAGCACAGATAAAAGAACTTACAGATTTTTACAAGCGACTACATGATGCTATTGATATTATGAAAGCAGAGCAAAAGCAAACTCGGGCAGTTCGTAAGCCCAAAGTTAAAAGTGCTCAAGACCTTGTTAAGAAGTTAAAGTTTAAGTCTAGTGATAGTACCTTTGGCATTGCTAGTATTAATCCTAGTGAAATTGTAGATGCTAACGCAGTGATCGTGTTTAATACTAAAAATCGCAAACTTGGTATATACTATGCAGAAGAAAATTGTACAATTACAGTCAAAGGAACCACATTACAATTCTTTGATGAGACAAAGAGTGTACAACGGACAGTGCGTAAGCCAGATGAAGTATTACCGAACTGGAAAAAGGTTACTAAGCACAAACTAAAAGCACAGTTTGGATATCTCAAAACAACTGAAACTAAAATGAATGGCAGGTTCAATGCTGATACGATTATTCTCAAAGCATTCAAATAAATACTTGTATGAAGATATGTGAGATAACCGAAGCACGAGTTGAACCTGACAAGGTGTTTATGAGTCAAGCAGAGGAGATACTAGATGATAGTATCTCCGAGTACCAAGATTACTTAGATGATAATGGTGACGTTGACGATATAGATGAACTTGAAGAAATACTTAATTCTAATAACCATGACGATTTGCCCATTGAATTTTTTGCTAGTGACCAAGACCGCAAAGATCCTAACGAATGGATCAGTGCAGAAGCTGGTGTAGAAAACGGCGAACGCTTTATGCAAGTGTATTTGTTCACAAAGAACCTATCAGGCAAATACGGACCTAAAACTTTTAAACAACTTGTGATGCGTATGTTAGCACATGAAACTATACACTGGAACCAGTACAGTAAGATAGGGCTAGACAAAGTTGCAAAAATTAAAAGTGGTCATCAAAAAGGTACCGAACTAGCAAATAAGACTGGCAATCAACAAGATTGGATGCGTGAATATCTCAGAGACCCACATGAGCTTATGGCGTATGCTAGCGACTTAGCTAGTGAAATAAAAGACACAGATAATCCTGAGCAAGTGTTACGCAATCCAGAACAATACAAAAATGACTTGCCTAGCTATGCTAGATATAGAACTGTATTTGAGCCTAATAGCAAAGAGCTAAAGCAACTGCTCAAGTACACTGCGGATTATTACAACGGATAAATATTAGTATGGCACAAAGAGATGATTTAACAAAAGAGATAGAACTACGTTTAGGTGGGCAAATGGTTGATGTAGAACTCGACCCTGAACACTATGAGTTATCTATCAATAAAAGTTTTGAAAAATATAGACAACGTAGTGAAAATTCAGTTGAAGAATCTTTTATTCCGTTAACTGTAGCAGTGGACATAAGTGATTATACACTAGAAAGTACTGTAGTTGATGTATATGATATCTACAGGCGTAGTAGCGGAACACTAACTGGCAACGGCGCTGACATTGAACCATTTGAAAGTGCATATTTGAATAGCTATCTATTACACAGTGGTAGAGCAGGAGGCATGGCTACATTTGATGCTCTTAGTCAACACCGAGAAACATTAGGTAAATTGTTTGGAGAACAAATTATGTTTACCTGGAATACTGTTACTAAGAAGTTATTGCTACAGAGAAAAATTAAAGCAACAGACACTTATTACTTGCATGTTTATAAACAACGTGGAGACGAAGAGCTATTACTAGATCCTTATAGTGGACCTTGGTTAAAAGAGTTTGCTCTTGCACACGCTAAACTAATGCTAGCTGAAGCCAGAGGCAAGTTTAATACCATTGCAGGCCCACAAGGCGGCACTAGTCTTAATGCTGATGCATTGCGTAGTGATGCTCAAATGTCAATGGACAAGCTAGAAGATGATCTTAAATATTATGCTGAAGGTCAAATGGGCCTCGGCATTATTATCGGTTGACATTTCTTAAAATTTACGCTAAACTATTTACAGTAAGAATCTACGGAGCATCATGATGAACCTTATAAGATTAAAAAGTCAGCATCCTGAAACTAGCTATTCACCCAGTTGGGATATACCAATATTCGAGTCTACGTGGAAAGCCACAGATGAAAATGTTAAAATAAGAAATTGGCTAGTTGAGAACGAACAACAATTCTTGGACTTGCCGGGTAATAGCGACGGTGATACTGGATTAGGTAAAGAAAGTGTCACTAGTAGATTTGGGCAATACAACTTGTTTAATTATGCAGATCAACTTCCTGAACTACAACAGCTATTAAGATTCTTTAGAATTTCATATTTAAACTTCGTACAAGCTGATCAAACAAGTATTAAGGAACTTGATATTGTTTGCTGGTTTAATATTTTACACAAAGATCAAGATATTAAAGAACATTGTCATGGTGCTGGACATGATGTATATTTAAGTGGCAATTACCATGTAGATAATTATGATACTAAAACATATTATGTTTCTCCATACGATAAGAACAGGAATTATGAGTTTGACAATACACAGGGTGGATTAACTATATTTCCAACGTACCTTACACATGGTACAACAAAATTTAGTCAAGACTTACGAATAAGTATTGCATTTGATTTGCGTCTAGCAACTAATGCAAGCAACGTTAACTTAAATTCGATACCTTTTATCAATGAAGAGATTTATAATTCATTGGTTGACATTTCTTAAAATTTACGCTAAACTGTATAAAGTAAGAATTTACGGAGTAGCGTAAGATGATAATAGGAATATGTGGATTAATTGGTAGTGGCAAAGGAACCGTTGCAGATATTTTAGTCGAAAATCACGGATTTGAAAAAATAAGTTTTGCTGATAAACTCAAAGACGGAGTAGCAACTGTATTTGGATGGGATCGAGACTTACTTGAAGGCGATACTGATCGTAGTAGAATTTGGCGAGAAAAAGAAGATACGTTCTGGACCAAAGAAACTGGCAATCTCATTACCCCTAGATTAGTACTACAACTCTTTGGAACTGATTGTATGCGTAATGGGTTTGATGATAGCATATGGGTAAGTCTTGTTAAACAGCGTATAATGGACAAACCTGGACACGATTGGGTAATACCCGATGTGCGTTTTCCTAATGAAATGGATATGATACACTTGGTAGGAGGTCAAGTTTGGCAAGCTAGGCGCGGAGATTTACCAAATTGGTTTGTAGAATGTAGAGATAATAATATTAATCCTGAAGATGTACACCCTAGCGAGTGGGCATGGATACTTCCGGACACGCAATTTAATCATATCATATACAATGATAGCACTTTAGAAGAACTGCTAGTAAAAGTTAAAGAAATCATTAAGTACTAGGTTAACCTCCGTAACCCCCTAGATATATAGTGGTCCTGGTAAATACTACTAGCGAATTACTTTTTAGAGGAGCGATAATATGGCATTAGTCTCAGCAGGTGTTGAAGTTAGTGTAGTAGATGAAAGTGCTTATGGTGCCCCAGGCGCTGGTACAGTACCACTACTACTAGTTGCAACACGTCAAGATAAAACAGATCCGACTGGTAGTGAAGCGGACGGCAAAGCTAAATTTACTAAATCAGCACAAGCAGGCAATGTAATTAAAGTTACTAGTCAGCGTGAGTTGTCACAGTTTTTTGGTAACCCGACTTTCACTAAAAATGGAACATCAGTTGTACAAGGCAGTGAAACCAGCGAATATGGTTTAATGGCAGCGTACAGCTACTTAGGACAAGGCAATCAAGCATTTGTTGTAAGAGCAGATTTAAATCTAGCACAATTAGAACATAGTACAACTGCACCAACAGCGGTGTATAATACTGCTAACACACTGTGGTTAGATACAGATGCAAGTAAGTATGGTATCCACCAGTGGAACAACACAACTAGCAAATGGGTTAACATAATTCCAGCAGTTGAAATTAACATAGACGACGGCACAGATGTTGTGGGTGATGTACACACGCCAACCACAGCCGCAAGTGGCGCAACAGATGGAACATTCCTGGTTGTAGTACATGTTGATAACGAGACAAGCACTAGTGGCGCACGTCAGATGAGTATTGAATACTTTTATGGTGTAGCTGGTGCATGGGAAATTATGGACAGCGACAGTGACATGACTGGTGCAATTGGTGTAACATACGACGAGCATTACAGTGCTCCGGCAAGTCCAGCAGCAAATGATGTTTGGATTAAAACAACACGCCCAGGCAACGGTTTAGCACTAGCACTAAGCACACATAATGGTACAGCATTTACAACAGCCACAGTACAGGGTATTAGTACTACACAAGCAGATGGCGCAGGCGCTATTGGTGACTTTGTAGCACAAGACGGTTCAAGTGCAACTGCATTAGCCACAGGTACAGCTACAGTAGGTCAATATTTGTTAGATATGCAAGCAAATACCAAAGCTACTATTGTTGTTAGAGAAGTTGTAACAGCGGGTGCAGTTGGTGATTTAACAGCAACTACAGTATTAGCACAATCTGCAACACCAACAGGCACATTAGCTACAGGCACATATTGGTTTACTAATCAAATTGATAAGTTAGATTTGTATGCGGTTACATCAGGTGCGTTTTTACCTAAGTCAGGAACTTATAGTTCGACTGCTCCAACAGGACCAAGCAGTGGTGATATTTGGGTAGACATTTCGCTAGCGGCAGAGAGTCAAACTAACGAACGTGCTTATCCACACATTAAAGTTTATAACGGTAGTGCATGGATTTCACATACAAACTCAGACCAAACAAACACAACAGGTGTACTGTTTGCTGATATTACAGACACATCAGGCGATGCTACTAATAGTGGCAATGCTACAGTCATTAGTGGCGGACCAAATCCAGCTGTATATCCAAACGGAATGATTGCTGTCAATATGGCACAAAGTCAAAACACAGTGCGTAAGTGGAATGGCACAGCTTGGAGAAATGGTGTTGCTAATCATGCAGATGGTAGCGGACGTTTTGGTAGATATGCTCAACGTGGTGTTATTGCAACTGCAATGCAGGCAGTGGCAGCGGGTGCAGACCTCAGAGATCCACAATACAAGTACAGCTTGATTGCGGCTCCGAACTATCCTGAGCTGGTAGACGAAATGGTTACACTTAATAGTGATAGAGGCGAAACAGCGTTTATTATTATTGACTCGCCAATGCGTAAGAACCCAACTGACGTTGTTAACTGGACTAGAAATAGCGGCAATGCAACAGAAAATGGCGAAGACGGACTAGTAACAAAGAACACATACAGTGCAGTTTACTATCCAAGCGGAAATACTACAGAACCAGTTGAAGGTAATACTGTAGTTGTTCCTTCAAGTCATATGGCACTATACACATATGCATATAACGACAACATTAGTTTCCAATGGTTTGCTCCAGCAGGAACTACAAGAGGTGTTGTACAAAATGCAAGTGCAGTAGGACACATTACGACAGAAGGTGAATTCAAAGCAATCAGTTTAACACAAGGTCAACGTGATGCTATGTATACTGATAAATTGAATCCAATCGCAACCTTCCCAGGGCAAGGAACAATAGTATTTGGACAGAAAACTTTACATGCTACAGCAAGTAGTTTAGATAGAGTTAATGTTGCACGTCTAGTTGCTTACCTACGTGAAAGATTTGATGACATTGCTCGTCCATTCTTGTTTGAGATTAATGATGCACAAACAAGAGCAAGGGCTAAAATAGTGTTTGAAAGATTCTTATCAGACATCCTTAGTAGAAGAGGTCTTAATGACTTCGCAGTAGTATGTGATGCTACAAACAATACACCAGCAAGAATTGATCGTAACGAATTTTATGTTGATGTTGCTATTGAACCTTCAAAAGCAGCAGAATTCATTTATGTTCCGATCAGATTGGTGAATACAGGAACATTATCTACTACAGGTTAAAAAAATTAACAGAATACTTAATGGGCAGCTTCGGCTGTCCATTTTTTTTGAACTAATTTCGATAAATACTAACAGCCGGTATAACAAGGAGATTCACATGGCAGTTATAACAACATTAGGTGTACCAGATAATACAGGTAACACCACAACTATTATGCCCAAACTACAATATCGTTTTAGAGCAACGTTTATTGGAGAGGGCTTTAGTGCAACTCCTACGAGAAGTGTAATTAGTGTAAGTAGACCAAGTCTAACACACGATGAAATTCCGTTGGATATGTACAATTCAAAAATCTATCTTGCAGGTAAACATATGTGGGAACCAGTAACAGTCACTTTTAGAGATGACGTAGATAGTGTAGTATTAAGAGAATTAAATGGACAACTTAATAGACAAGTTGATCATGCAAATCAAAGTGGACCAAGATCAGGCGCAGCTTATAAGTTCCAATTATTGATGGAGACATTAGACGGTGCAAGTCCGACACCGGGTGTGTTAGATAAGTTTGAATTAGCTGGTGCATACATTCAAAATATCCAGTATGGTGATATGGCGTATGCAAGTAGTGACCAAGTTCAAGTTACTGTATCTATTAGATATGATAATTGTGAAATTTATGATGCAGCAGGCAATGCAACATTGACAGGTGTATCACAAGATCAAACATTGAGTAATGCAACAGGCGCAGGCACCAATAGTTAAGGATAGCCAATGGGATTAACAAGTAATACCGGCTTTTATAATCCAGCCGCAGAGCATTTTGGTGTAGATGACCCAGTAATGGTCAAAGCACCTCGAATGAAGTACCAGTTTAAGCTGGAAATTGTTCTTAATGAAAATGTAACTATAGATGATGCTAGTTTTAGGAGAACTTTTATCTTCGACAGAGTAATGTCAGTTAGCATGCCAGACTTCGATTATGGCATGCAAACACTGAATCAATACAACCGTATGAGACATATTCCTACTAGGATGACCATTGCTCCTGTTAGTATTAGTTTCTATGATACTAAAGATAATCAGTTTTCAACACTTATGAAAGCATATGCTGCACACTACTTTCAAGGCCATGACATGGACTCTAAGAATTTTAGTGGGTATGAAATACTAAATGCAAAGTTTGCTGCTGGAGACGCACATCAGTTTGGTGCTAAAAGTATTAGTTCAGCTAGTAGATTTATGTTTGAAGAGATTAGAATATACAATACTGATACTGCACAGGGTGGAAGAATCACAAACTTATATAACAATATGATGCTGAACGTGCAAGCTGATACATTAGACTTTGGTGCTAGTGCTCCTTTAATATACAATGTATCATTTCAACCCGAACACGCAAATATCGGAAATTTAGGATCAACTGATATTAATGCATCTCATGCTCAACAACAAAATATACTGTCCACTGTTGCTTCAACAGTGGCTAATAGACCAGTACAACAATCTATAAACGGCTTAGGACAACGATTATTTCAAGGCGAGACTCTAAAAGCAAATGAAGTGTTACGCAACATTGACGGTCAAACATTTGTGATAGCAAACTAGTAATAAATACTACTAGAATGGCAAATAATTTTCATCAAGGAATATACGAAGTAAAAAATCGTAGCAAATATGTGGGGAAACATCGTCCTAAGTATAGAAGCGGTTGGGAATTAAAGTTTATGCGTATACTAGACGATCATCCTAACATCTTAGCCTGGGCTAGCGAGTCTCATAGGATACCTTATCGTAATCCAGCCACAGGCAAGAACAGTAATTATGTACCAGACTTTTTTATAGTATACGAAGATAAAAATAAACAGCGTAGAGCTGAAATAATTGAAATCAAACCAGCTGGGCAAACACTAGCACATGCAAAAAGTAATATGCAGAAAGCGGCAGCAATAGTTAATGAAGCTAAATGGCAAGCAGCCAAAGTCTTTTGTGATAGACAAGGTGTTGGCTTCCGTGTATTAACAGAACATGAGCTGTTTAATAACCCTAAACAGCCTAAGGGAAGGAAAAGACGATGAGTAGCAAAATTGAAGATGTATTTGATTTGCCTCCTATGAATGGAGAGTCAGTAGAAGAACCAATTACCCAAGGGTTAGACTTACCGCAACTACAAGAACAATTAGATCAAGCAGATAAAATTGATGCCGCACTACCAATGGTTAGAAATATGGAAACCCTCGACGCAGACATGGACAAGTATGCAGATAAAGCAATGCATGCCTTCCAGGATCTTATGGACCTAGGACAAAATGTTGAAGATAGGCATGCGGCAAATGTGTTTGCTGTGGCAAGTACAATGATGACCAATGCCATTACAGCTAAAACAGCAAAAATGGATAAAAAACTAAAGATGATACAACTACAGCTGAACAAAGCCAAGTTAGATCAGCAAATTGCTAAGGATAGTGGCAAAGATGATGCTATTCAAGGTGAAGCAGAAGAGTTCGAAGATCGCAATAGTTTAATAAATGCAGTCATCGAAAAAATGGCTAAGCCTGATAAATAACTATAACGAAGGAAATCGCGATGAAAAGTTTGAAAGAATATCTCACTGAATCTGAAAAAACATATGAGTTCAGACTTCGTAGTCTTAACGAGATTTCAGATGAGCACATGGACCGTATTGAAGCACATATGGCCAAATACAATATGGAGAGTATGAGCTCACCAAAGAAGACTATTATGCACACACCTAGGGGCTTTGAAGATAAAGGCGCACAAGAAGTATATATGTACGACATTAAAATAAAGTTACCCGCAACACCAAATAGCTTGCAAGAAGAAATTGCTGGTATTTGTGGATGTAGCCTAGGCAGTATGATTGTTAATAATATGTTAGAAGCTAAAGAGCTTTGGGACGTCGAAGAAGAAACAAAAGACGAAGAACCTAAAAGTGTATTAGCTGACGCAGATTATAGCGATTCCGAAAAAGTAGATCATAGTGAGCATTATGGTAATGAGTTTGTTGATAAGTTTGTTAAAGCCCAATCAACAGACCAACTTAATAAAGAATATAAGGTGTAACGACAATGGATTTAAATGACTTATACAAATTAGCAGGAATTCCTAGAAACGATACACCTGCAATAGAACCACAAGAAGTAGAGCAAGAAGTAACCGAAACGCCATTTGATGGTAGAAGTGATATGAGAGCAATGATTGCTTTAATCTCGCCAGAGCAATTGAACCAGTTAACTGGAGATGCTACTGTAGCTGAAGAAGTACCCGGCGAAAATGTTTCTACTAAACCAAACCCACAAGAATATAAAGGCACACTGGGTAGCCCAGCAGATTTAAGTCTGCGTAGATACCTAGGCGCAAACGGAATGCCAGTTTCAATGGATGAAGGTTCTGTTTACGAAGATCACAAAGTAGAAGATATCAGTGAAGCATGGAATGCATACAAAGCAGTTAACGAAGCACCACTTAGAATGCCTAGACTATCACCAGGCGCACTAGGCGGCCCTGCTAAACCTAAAAGTGGTGAACCAATCCCAGGACCAAGACCAGATGCTCCACAGAATCCAAGTGGTGGACCAGATGCTCCATATCGAGATCCTCCAATGCCAACGCCAGGCGGTGGACCAGATGCACCACCCGCTAGAGCACCAGGAACTCCTGACATGCCTGAATTGGATATTGGTATCGGTCAACCG
>TARA_R110002074_G_scaffold118690_5_pt1 | contig 40054 bp, 35 predicted proteins | sample TARA_R110002074 | Tara Oceans TARA_R110002074 (sample SAMEA4397215) | marine metagenome | biome: Polar Biome; feature: [MIX] marine epipelagic wind mixed layer (ENVO:01000061); material: water (ENVO:00002006), including particulate matter (ENVO:01000060) such as... | depth 10-100 m | reverse complement strand
TACTGTGGTGTACCAGCGCTTCGGGCAGCAACACAACAAGCAGAGCATCACTTAAAAACCCGACAGCCATACCCTGAAAATGCGGTGATGGTACTCATTACAGAAATTAACAAAATACTCGATTGGCATGTTTCACACCCTGACACATAAATGCTGTTTTATCTGTTTGGTTTTCGCTATATTAAATAGATATTTGAAGCTTATTCATCCTCTATTTTATCTGAGGCTCCACTCCTTAATAAAATCAGAAAAACATAAAATATATTTTTGGGATTAATTCCTTATGTCGTTGAGCAATGTTTGCAAACGTAATACTACCTTAAGCTATTTAATTATTTGTCTATTTTCTGTGGCATTTCTATCTGCTTGCGGGTTATCGGGCGATAGAAATGGTACCGGTGGCCAAGCATCTACTATTGGTAGTGGTGGTAGTGGTGGCGGAGACGACAACGACCCCTTTTCGATAAAAGAAAAAATAGGAGTACGTGTTGAGCGGATTAATGGTGAAATAAACGACGTCAGCACAACACAAATATCAATCGTGACCTTGAATCAGGATTTTAAAGAAATAGGCAGCAATAGCACACCTGCTTATCAGGTAGAGCCACGTTTATCCGGTGGCTTTGAGCTACAATTTTCATCCAGCTATATTGAACGCCTGAATCAGGTTATCAAAGTCACATTTGACAATACTACTACCCCCCCTGAATTCCTTTATGCGCCTCTGTACAAAGTAGCAAGCGAAACAGAGTCTATTACCGTCAACAGCAAATCTCATTATGTCGTAAAAAAGATGTTTGATGCTATTTCTGACAGCATTGAACTCGCCCAACTCTTACCCTGTACCAGCTCATCTACTGTCTGCCCAAATCAATCAATGGCAAAGGCGAATATGCTCGAACAGATTAATATTGCAACAAATGACTATAACATTGACATAAATGAAAGTTTTACCGTAGCGCAAGCAATGAATTTACTCGATGCGCAACTTGATTTGCGCCAGCAAGTTGAAACCGCCGTCAATGAAATTAGCAGAATAGTATCGCCTTTCTCAAAAGCGACTCGTCGTAGCTTTACCTTTGGTACCGATGGCGATGTAATAACTAACCTAACCATACCGCTGTCTTATCATTCGGTTCTATTTGGCTTATCGTTTAGTGATATAAGGCCCAACGATAACGTAAACTCTGTAAAAATTAGCAGCCTCAGTTCAACCATTGTTGAACCTGCTGATACCGAGAGTAACCCTGTTTACCCGGGTTTTAACCAAACCATCTCCTTACTCGATATGAGACGGGATGTTTTAAGTTCGGATATCCCTTTTGAGCGAACTAATTTAGATATTGCTCAAAACAACTCATTTAACCTTAATGACACTGAAGCCTTAAATAGTTTTACATCAGAATTATCTGATTCCTTTTTATCAACTCAAGGTTTTTTATTAAATGAGCGAATCATACAGCAAACCATTCCAAACAATATTGGCTGGGAATTCTCCCCTTTATTCACCAGAAGCTACCAAACAAATGAATATGATTACCCCTCTAGAACAGTAGCGCTAAAACCGGCCAAACCTGATTATGGTAGCGCTCCAACCTGGCTAGTGTCTTCAAACTACAGCCAAGCCGCCAGCTTTGAGCTTTCTGGCTCAGATGAAGCTCTTACGCGTGGCGAACAGCTTGAGGACTCACATATATTTTCATGGGAAGTTCACGGGCTTGAAACAAATAAAGACGAAAATTTTAGCATCAGCAGCATGAATGATAAGCGCTATGGAGCGATTAGTTATTCCCTAAAACTCGATGACCAGGATAACACAAACATTATTCAAGTGATTGCTGAAACAGCTGAATGGAATATTAACTCGGGGACTAGCTCGGGGACTATTTTACTCTCTCAACCTTCAAGCCATTACCAGACACTGTCTCTATCTCGTAATGATGATAACCTTGCTACTGGTAAAACCGTTGTGAACAATTTACTGAGTAACGAACTTTCTATCGCCCGAGTCGAAACCGAAGGTAATGGAGGCGGCCAACAAGGCTTAATAACAATTGAAGGCCCAAGCTCTGGCCACTCTACTTCGAATGGCAACTACATGGCTTTAGTATTTAATACTAAAGAGAAGGACGACCCTTTAGATAGAGGCCAAGGCATTATTCTTGCCTCTGAGTTAGTCAATTTTAACTATTTATTTTCTGGCGAAAGCTATCAACTGCAAGGTAATAATTTTGAAATAAATCAACAGGCAAACATTCTGCATAATCTAAATGGTTCATCAATCATCATTGCTGATCGAGTATCTGGAGATTTTTCTAATGATTGCATAGCAAGCTTATCTGTTAAACGAACCTCCGTAACACACATAATCGGCTCTCAGGCTAATACCTTATCAGCCCCCATAGAGAGCACACTATCTGATGTATCCAGCCAATCATGTACAGTCAACGGCAGTGAGATTCAATTAGACTTTGGCCTTGTCTTTGGCGAGCCACTGACACTTAGAGGCTTTATTACCCAAAAAAATGATAATTCTACCAGTGAGCCGGGCAACCTGATTAACTTTGTTTGGGAACAAGATACTCAGTTAGGCCTTGTTTTTGCCAATAAAGAGCAAGACTTAAGCCCAACGTTTAGTGACTAAAAAAATTAAATGAATAACAAGATGCCTAAAAAAAAATATTCACCATTAAAACCTGCACCATTAAAATCTGCACAAGCAAAAGTGTCTGAGCGACGTCTTATCAAAAAGATACGCTCAGCGTTTCATAACATTGGCAGTGATGTGGTTACGCAAGCTCTAACACTTTACTACACCTTAATAGCAGCTGAGACGCCTATTTGGTGCCGCACCGTCATACTAGGCAGCTTAGCGTATTTCATCAGCATGATTGACGGCATACCGGATCTAACACCTTTCTTGGGGTACACCGATGACATTTCTGTCATGACCGCGGCTATTGCAACGGTTGCACACTATATTACCCCTGAAATAAAACACAAAGCAGAACAAAAAACGGTGTCTCTATTAGGTGAGAAGTCGGATATAGATGAGTAAATTCCAGCCAAATAACCAAGAATATGCTGCAAATAAAATAGTTTAAACCCAGTAGCATTTGAACTGTCATACTTAGATCGCTAAAATTTTACAAAAAAATCATTTAAGGATTAAACCATGCTGAGCTTTTTACCAGGCCCGCTTAAAGGCAGCTTGATTGTCATTCTCATTCTAGTGAATACATTAATCTGGATGCCAATTTTAGTCACTGGTGCACTATTAAAAATCATTTTCCCTTTACCCATTATCAAAAAAGCTCTCACAGTATTACTCATCGCCTGTGCAAATAACTGGACGTCTTTAAATAATTTTTTCTTTTTATTATTTCTAAAAATTGACTGGCAAGTGTCTGGTTTGGAAGGCCTGAGTAGAGACCAATGGTACCTTGTAAATTGTAACCATCAGTCTTGGTCAGACATTCCCATTGTGCAAAAAATTCTCAACCGAAAAGTACCCATGCCAAAGTTTTTTTTGAAAAAAGAGCTTATCTGGGTTCCTGTTATTGGTGTTTGTTGGTGGGCACTAGACTTTCCATTCATGAAACGATCAAGTCCTGAGCAGATCCGTAAAAATCCGGTATTGGCAGGCAAAGACCTGGAAGCAACCCGCATTGCTTGCGAAAAATTTAAAACTACGCCGGTATCTGTTTTCAACTTCATGGAAGGAACGCGCTTTTCTAAGGCAAAACATGCAAAGCAAGGCTCATCATTTAAAAACCTGCTAAAACCCAAAGCAGGTGGAGCGGCATTTGTGTTAGGCAGCATGGGCCAACAAATGCATACCATGCTTGATATAACGATTGTTTATACTGATCGTCAGCACGAGATCTGGGATCTAGTCTGCGGAAGAGTAAATACCGTTATCGTGAATATTAGAAAAGTAGAGATACCTAAAGAGTTTATTGGAAAAGATTATGGCAATGACCCTGTATTTAAAGCAAATTTTCAAGAGTGGGTAAATACGCTTTGGTGTAAAAAGGATGCCTTAATTGATAAAATCAGAGCCGAAAACAATATCAGCTATTGATACTGCCACCCAAACAGGTGATGAGAGCTGGACAACAATTTTAGGGATATATCTATCCATCTACTTACCTTCTATTAAGTCTTTAAGATCATTATCCATTGAAGAGTAACCTTGAAATAAAGCAATTACATTATCTCTGCCCTGCTTTATTCTGCCTAATAATACCGACTCTTGCTCTTCCGTAAGCAGCAGTGTTTGCATGGATGTTTCAATAGAGTCAACAATAGCATCAACTTGTGAGGCAACTTCATTCGTTAAATCAATATATTTAGATTCAAGCTTTTCGATGCCATTTTCTAAGCCTTTTATTAGACTCTTTTGTTTCTCTTGATCTTCTAAAACAGTTAATTGCAGGTCAAGCGACTTTATTTTTGCATCGGCTCCTTGAAGTAAACCAAAAATATTATCTTTTATCATTCCATATTTGTCAGTTTGGCCTATAGGCATATTTTTGACCAAAAGCGATACAGACCCATAATTTATAACAGTTCTAGATCCAAAGTCATAAAACCTACCGGCATCTTTCATTTCTGTTAATAATTTTGACTCCATTGTGCGCTCCATACCATTCGCTTCCATATTCTTGATTTGGTATTTACTACGCATTTGTAAGCTGCAGTTAAGCCCGAAATAATTCAAACCCCTAAAGAGTAATTGGCCTAGCTGATCTAAATTCTCACAGTGGTAACTATCCAATAGAAACTGAATATTTTCCCCCATATCACTAGTATTCGTCATCGCAGTCATAGCAACATCCGAGGCTGCCCTTAACTGCTCTTTCAGTTGTTTATTGGCAATCGCATAAAAAATGGTGCTTTGAAGACGAGTAACTAAATCATCATGTTCAATATGGCTAGAAATACAATCATCAGCACCTAATTCACATGCTTTTAAACGATCATCTAAGCTGAGATTATCAATAAGCATAGCGATTGAAAGATCGTTACATGCCACTTCTGATTTAATTTTATTTAACAGGTCGAACTGCTGGCCAGCATCGGAAATAACATCAATTAAAATTAAATGATCTTCTTTGAAAGAAGCATGAGTCACTAAACTTTTGAAGCTTTGACAGTGAGTTAGCTTAAAATCAAGCTTAAGAGAGTGAATTGAACTGCTAATATTTGTTGGGTTAAATACAATAAGCCCATATTCTTTCATATTATACCTCTTGGCTATAAAGCAAAAAACCGATCTCTTTTAGATCGGTTTTTTAATTTCAAATAACTTAGGCCTTATCGTTTCCCCGAACGCCTTAATGCGGCTGGAGTAAATACCTTACTCGTAAAGCTCTTAGTAAAATCATATCGATAAGGAAGTTCGTTAGCTAATCCAAGTGCTATATAACGACTTGATAGTAAGTCATAAGTAGATTCAACCGTTGTAAAAGGTGAATATACATCATAGAAAAATTTATTATGCGCCTCGTAGTATCTCCATAATTCACCACGACCATCATAATGATCAGCTGCAAGAATTGCCCATGAATCCTCATCAATATAGAGCGTACGTTTAGAGTAAATATGACGCTGCCCCTCTTTCAAGGTGCCTGTCACCTTCAAAACTCGATGCAGCTCATAGCGCATATAGTCTTGATTCATATGCCCCGGCTTAACGATATCATCATATGTTAATGATCTATCATCCAATGCATAAGAGTTGTATGGTACATAAAGCTCCTGCTTACCCTCGAACTCCCAGTTATATCGATCTGTTGCGCCGTTAAATCCATCGAACTGGTCGGTCGTTCTCAAACCATCTGAAGCAGTACCTGGACCATCATAACCAATCTGAGGTGCACGCCGAACACGACGCTGACCAGCATTGTAGATCCAGGCTCTTCTAGGCTCACGAACCTGATCGATCGTTTCATGAACCAATAACACATTACCCGCCAAACGTGCAGGCGCTGTTACCATCTGCTTAAAGTAGAAGTAAACGTTTTCATCGCTATTTGACTCAAAATCTTCCAATTCAAAACGAGTCGAAAATTCCTCATAAAATTGAACCGGAGAGAAATCACCACTTTCAGTCGGTGTCACCTGAACACTATTACGCTGAAAGCTACCACCACGGTTACGCATAATATGATTCCAGATCATCTCGATCGGGTGCTCAGTAATAGGAAAAGGCGTAACCCCCTCAATCCCTTTAATACCATTGCCCCCATCAATCATCTCTGATGTCACTGCATTCTTTTTAACAAAATCAATAATTTCTTGAGAATAAGATATTGATCGCCTGGTAGGATAAACCGGAATAAAAAAGCTGTCATATTTGATCAGCATACGCATCTGACCTTCAGACAACTTATCTTTATACTGATCCATATTGGCTTTAGTGATAGTAAACAAAGCCTTATCATCAGAGAATGGGTCAATGTAATACTGACCCTGACTATAACCAGCTGGAGGCGTTGTTATGCCACCCGTCCATTCAGGTATTGTACCTTCTGCATTCCCTGCTTTCTCTGCACCAATAGGCGTTAGATCTGCACCTAGTCGTGCTGCTTCCTCTGCTGAAACTTTTGCCATGACATTGCCAGCATTCAAACTCGCTGCAACAACACCTATGGCACATAATGTTTTAATCATTTTCATTTAGACTACCTCGTAAAAGCGTGCCAATGGGTTCTTAGAATGAGTACGAAACGCTAAGCGCAACATTGTCTCGATCAGAAAGAGCATTATACTTTCCGCCTCCGAAATAGTTGGTATAAGCAATCGTTGCTTGATATTCATTTAAATAATCAGCGGTTACGGAAAGCCCAATCGATTTATTACCTTCAGTGAAATTCGCACCCGGTCCTGGCGCATAGCCTTTCACATCATGAGTCCAAGCCACTTGTGGTATAAGGTTGACGCCTGCAAACACATCGTCATACTGAAACGATGTACGCATGCGGTACCCCCAAGAGAAGTCAGTTGTATAACCTTTTGTATTACAGCCACCCACAGAGTTCAGTGCCAAACAATCTTGTAAAGCTGTAACTCCGTCATTTGGATTCCAATCTTCAGTTAAACCAAAACCAGCCTGATCAAATCGACCATAGCGAATCTCACTTACATCAGGAAGGTTATGCACATAAGTCGCACCGACCTCACCAACAAAAATCACACGGCTTGCCCCCATAGCCTGTTCCCAGAATTTAATCGCTGTCATCTGAATCTGGGAAACATCGTATAAGTCATAGCCCTTTTGATTTGAACCAGTAAATCCACTTGCTATTGCATCACTTACATCAATGACGCCATCCCCATTATCGTCAGGAACACGGTTTTGAAAAATAGGTGACACGGCTCGGCCAGCAGCGCCAGCAACCAAGTCAGGAGAGTTAAGCTGGAGAGGCATATCATGCTTGAAGCTATATTCACCCCCCAAAGAAAAGCCCAGTGGCCCTGTGGTGTTAAAACTCAGGCCGAAAAGCTGAATCTGCTCAGCATACTGAACCTGATATTTTGCACCGGTAATCGGATCAAATGCTTCGGGGGTAGAAATTGCACCATCATTATTTGTATCTTGCGCCACCACACCGCCTACATTGGGTAAACGGCTGTGATATTGAATAAAGAATGCAGCAAATTCAGTTTCATTTAACTCTTGAGCATACCAACGTACCGCTAAACCAAATTGGTCTGTATCATCCGGTTCATCGTCACCCACTCGCGAAAGTTGCGTTGGCAACGAACCATTACCCGTTAAACCCTGTTGGTTTGATAATTCACTCTGGTTATTGACACCATAAACAGGGCCACAACCATCAGCGACATAATCAACAGTTGAGAAGAATGTACCACAGTCATCAATTCTTGACTCTTCATACTCAAACTGAACAAACCCTTCCAAGGTAACGTTATCGGTTAAACCCAACGAGCCGTAAAGCATATTGACAGGGATCAAGGCCTCTTTAACTTCCGCGCCAGGTGCTCTGATTACACCAATATCGACAGGGTTAATCACGTTGATACCATTAAAGATAAAAGTACTTTCACCCCAACTGACAACCTGTTTACCTAAACGCATATTCAAAGGCATCTCACCAAAGTAGAAATCCTTATAAATATACGCATCGAGAATTTCAGCACCCGACGCATTATCTTTACCATTTCTACTTAAATTACGCTGAAAACCAAGCGCATTTTCCTGACGACTTTCATCTTTTAATTCAAAGTCATACCAGTATCTGGCACGCGCAAACAAACCCCATTCATCTCCACGAACAAAAAAGTCACTATTTCCTTTGACAATTTTTGAATAGGTATCATTTTTGTCAAAGTTCAGGTTGCCATCATCACTATTGATAGAACCGCCATTGCCGCCATTACCCTGACCAACAAGGTCATTACTACGCTTTGATACTCTCCAACTAGCACCCATACTGATTGTGGTATCAAGACTAGTTTCAAGATCGCCCATATAAAATTGGAAAGCACTAGCAGGTGTTGACATAGTGGCAGCAACTGCGACTGCTAGAGGCAGTTTTGCAAATTGATGCAACCGCTGTGTTTTTTTCGTCATCGAACGCTACTCCGTTACATTGAGATTTTTTTGCTTATAGATTCATCAATCAAGGGCACACCTTGTTTCTTAAATAGTGTGCATGATAAAAAGCGAATCTTATTTAAATCATTTTTAAATATTGAGTTACTGTAAAATTAGTGACTACTCTTAGCTAAATTTATAAGTAATGACGCTACTATCATTGCGTCAAAACATGACTTATAAATATACTTAAACCAAAGCATAGACCCTAATTTCACAATCAACCAATTTAAAGCCGATTTTTTTTAGAGATTTCTGGAGCCGTTTTTTATTGTTATTTCAGGCATGGATAACGCCAGAACTAAGATCTGTGATGACGCAATTGATGTTTCATGACAAGAACGAAAACAATAGCCATTAAGCTGATGGCCGAGCTCGCCATAAACGCTGCTGAATAACCTGCACCTTCGACAATATAAGCAGAAAGGTAAGCACCCACAGCACCTCCAGCACCAAACCCCATACTACTATAGAGAGCTTGTGCCCTTCCTTGATTATGCTGATCAAAATTACTGTGGACAAACTGAATAGATACCACATGCATGGCACCAAAAGAGAAAGCATGCAAACACTGCATGATCGTAATTAGTAATAATGAGTCTGCATAATATGCTGTAATGGCCCATCGAATCAGCGTCAGAGCCAAAGACAGCAACATAATATTTTCTATGGCACTTCGTTTTAACCAACGGTGCATCACCACAAACACGATGACTTCCGCAATCACTCCAAGCGCCCAAAGCCAACCAATTTGAGTTTTTGAATAGTCTAATGACGAAAGATAAATACTAAAATAAGTATAATAAGCACCATGAGAGACTTGGAGTAGAAAGCTAACGACAAAAAATAGCAGCACCCAAGAACGGCAAAGCTGATCTTTAAAAAGCGACCCTTCAACCAACTTACACCTGGTGACTTTCACTTCATTAAAGCGAAATAAACTAACAACAAAAATAGAAATAATTAAGGCCAATAATACATAAGGAAATATTGAAATAGTCAGTACTTCAAATAACCACCCACAAAAAGCCACACTAAAAATAAAACCTATAGACCCCCAAAGTCTAATCCTGCTATACCTGTTTTTATTCTCTGCTAAGTTATAGAGCGTGATTACTTCAATCTGCGGAAGAATGGCATTCCAGAAGAAGCTATACAAAATAATTACGATCGCCATGGTCCAAAAAGCATCCGCCCAAAAAAAGCCGATATAACATAACAAAGTCATTAGGGAGCCAATACGCACTAACAGCATATTTTTGTTATATTTGTCTGCTAAACCACCCCAGATCATCGGTGCGATCATTTTGGTTAACATCAAAATCGATAGCAGTTGCCCAATCTCGAGTAAGCTATAACCTTCATCTTCTAAATAGAGGCTTAAATAGGGTGCCATCACGCCTAATAATGAAAAATAAACGAAATAGAGTGTCGATAACTTTATAAATAAGAGCGAAGACATGAAGCCCCAAATAAGTGCGTAAGCCCAAAAAAAGCGCCATTTAAGTGCATAGATAGCCCCTTTTTTCCATTTCAAACAGTATTTCAAGATTGGCTATTGAAATATAAAAAGTGATTGATTAATTTTGTGGCGTTTTAAAATAGTGCATAAATTATACACCGTAAAAAATAGCGCTATCATAGTGCATCCATTACATTTGCACCGTCCCCATATTGAGATAGGAATGTTTAACATGATCAAGCTCATCTTGCTAGCAACGAGTTGTTTAGCGCCCACCTTGAGTTACGCTGACAGTAGCATTAATGCCGCTGATACAGCATGGATTTTAACTGCCACAGCCTTAGTGCTATTTATGACAATTCCAGGCTTATCGCTTTTTTATGCCGGCTTGGCGCGCAGTAAAAACGTACTCTCTATTCTTATGCAATGTTTCTCGCTAACGTGCCTGATGTCAATACTATGGTTTGTAGCGGGTTATAGCTTAGCCTTCGGCGAAGGAAATGGCTTTATTGGCAATTTTGATAACCTGTTTATGGCAAATGTGTCGATTAATTCAATCTCTGGCACTATTCCTGAAGCCTTGTTTGCTGCGTTTCAAATGACCTTCGCGATCATCACACCGGCTTTAATCGTCGGTGCCTTCGCAGAGCGCATGAAGTTTTCATCAATGCTTTTATTCAGCAGCATTTGGTTATTTGCCGTGTACATCCCGGTTTGCCATTGGGTATGGGGCGGCGGCTGGTTAAGTGAGCTTGGCGCACTCGATTTTGCAGGCGGTATCGTTGTGCATATTACCGCAGGCGTTGCAGCATTGGTGTCGGCTCTTGTATTAGGTAGACGTAAAGGGTGGCCTCAGACGGCTATGCCTCCACACAATATGACAATGACCATCACTGGTGCGGGTATGTTATGGGTAGGCTGGTTTGGTTTTAATGCAGGTAGCGCACTTGGCGCCAATGAAAGTGCTGCCATGGCGCTCATCGTGACCCATTTAGCCGCGGCAACAGGAGCCCTGACATGGATGGCACTTGAATGGAAAAAGTTTGGTAAACCCTCTGCGTTAGGTATCGTAACCGGCATGGTTGCAGGTTTAGGTACTATTACCCCTGCATCAGGTTTTGTTAGCCCAGCAGCGGCCATTATCATTGGTTTTTCTGCCGGTATCGTTTGTTTTTATGCCACAATTTATATGAAACAAAAACTTAAAATTGATGATTCCTTAGATGTATTCCCTGTTCACGGTGTTGGCGGCATACTTGGTTCATTATTAGTCGGCCTATTCTGTGCATCCGGCTTAGGTGTATTTAGTGGTTATGGCTTTGGTGGCGACAATACCACTATTCCAGAACAGTTGACGACACAGCTCATTGCAATTGGAAGTGTTTTTGCTTATACCGCTATTATTTCTTGGATTATCCTTAAATTAGTCGACAAAATCACGGGCTTACGTGTTGATGAAGAGGATGAAAGCATGGGACTGGATATTTCTCTTCATGAAGAGAAAGGCTATGACCTCTAAATTTTAAAAGACCCAATAAGTAGATATTTCGGTATCTTCACTTCAACTTTGCTTTAGTTCACGAGCATGAATATTATTCGTGAACTAAAGCCAAATCTTAACTATGTTCACTTAACCATGCACTTAGCTCATTGCAGGTAAGCGGAAAAACCTGCATAAGTTTTGCATGGAAAGTGAGTATTTCATCGATGGACGATTCATCAAGACAAGCTCGTTCAATATCTTTGGCTAGACCAGCAAGCGCTAAGGCACTCATATTTCCTGCTGCGCCTTTTATTGCATGCGCAGTTTTCGCTGCGGCTGAAACATCCTTATTATTTAGTTCACCTTCTAATATTTGAACATAGTTCGGCATATCAACTAAAAATGCTGCGACTAACACTTTCAGAATTTTTTCTTTACCCATGACTCGTTTCAGTACATCAGCGCTGTCCCAAATCATTATTTGTGTATTTTCATCCATATTATTTTCCATAAAATCAGACTCGTCGGTCATGACTGACAAGCTAATACAAAAGGCTGGTGGCATACCAAACGGCTTCAATCGATTCTTGAAGCGTCATTATCATCAAAACCAAGATCATCAAGACCAATATCCAGACCTATTAGAGGACAATCCATCACCACTGCAATCGCGGTAATCACGTAACGCTCTTTATCTGTAATATCTTGATCGAAATGAATAGCCGCTAACAAGCCCTTTATTAACCTTGGTTTTAATAGAGGATAGGCTAGGCTCAATTTATGTACAGCCTGTGAAAAGCTTTTCCCGTCACACCGGTCAAGCTCTAACAAGTTAATTGTTTTTAAACCAGCCACATCACACGCCCGAATGAATGCCAAGCGTTTATCCTGCTCATCTATTTCATTTTCCGGCATACCTTCAAAGCCATAATGTACGACTCGCGACAGCACCACTTCGAAGAGAGGAGATAAAGACTTAAGCGTTTTATAGTGTGCTTTTAACGGTCTGCTTAAACCAAAATGCCTGTCTAAATTTTGCTTTATCAGCTGAAAAATTAACCATTCAAAAATATCGACTTGACCATCCACTTGAATTAATCGCACTAACAATAATTTTTCAGTTTCATACTGTTTCAAAGACATCGATTTTAAACTAGGTACAATGAGCTCTACAATTTCTAGGGTTTGCTTTGCATTAAGCTTATTTAGTTTTTCGCTTAGTAACGCTATTTGTGTGTTTCGAGCAACAGCATTTTTTGGATAAGCCTGTGCAATGAGTTCAGTTTGTTGTTTTTTAAATAAAGTCTGGCTGCTCATCAATAAAGCAATCACCATTAATGAGGCATCATAAGTTTCATGAGCCAAGCCCATCAGTTCAGCCAATACATGCGCTTGTTGACGGTCATTATCAACCTGAAGGTTCAGATTATTGTCTGGTGCGAGACTGGATAAAGCAGAGCGCTCATCAATAGCTTCAAACTCAACAAAACGATAATCATCATCTTCAGATAAATAATGAGCTTCACTATCCCCCGAAGCGGCCACGCCAGTTAACGCACTAAGTTCCTGATTTGATCCTTTCGCCTGTATGTCAGAAAATGAGGGATAGACAGGATCCGGTGTTTTATAAACATTAGCCTCTTCAAGATTAATTTTTTGTTTGAGGAACCGTCCTGACCATTTCGGCTGAATACGCTTTATTCGTTCAGATAACGGCGGATGCGTTGCAAAAATCTGCCATTTTGATGGTTGAAAAAGTAGACTCGATTGCTCTAAAGCATTGGCATCCGAGAAAAACAAATGACCCAATTCATGCGCCGCATGATGCTCAAGTTTAGACTGATAACTCACTCCGCCAATGATACTCAATGCATCGGCGATACCGCCTGGATTTCGGGTAAATTGTACTGCAGAGGCATCCGCTAAAAATTCTCGCTGACGACTGACAGCCGCCTTAATCAAGGCACCAAAAAGTTGCCCCAACAAGCCAATCAGCCATAAACACAAGCCTAAAACAACAAATAAACCACCCGCCTTGTTATCTCGCCTGCTACTCATAAAACGTCGATTATTAGAGCCTAGCCGCATAAGGAGGCGACCACTTTCGGCAATCATCAAAATACCATGCAGCACAGCCACCAACTTCATATTTAAACGCATGTCGCCATTGAGAATATGGCTAAACTCATGAGCAATCACCCCCTGCAACTGCTCTCTATTGAAGTGACTTAAGGCGCCTTGAGTAATTCCAATTACGGCATCTTCGGGCGAAAGACCTGCCGCAAAAGCATTAATGCCCCCTTCATTTTTTAGCACATAAACCTGAGGAACAGGTGTACCCGATGCAAGCGCGATCTCTTCCACAACATTTAATAAGCGTTTTTCGGGGACTGATCCTGTAGAAGGAAGCACGAGCGTACCACCGAGAGATTCAGCAACAACTCTTCCGCCCTGCCGCAACGACAGCCATTTAAAACCCATTGCCATAAAAACCACACCGCAAACAAGACTAGTCGTCCAAAGACTTTTTTGCCATCCAAGGGCATAAGCTAGCCGACCAAACCAATCAAGAATATTATTTGCAGATAAGCTTGGGTCAATATGGCCACTTAAACTGTAAGCAGGATTGCTATACAAAACGAATAGCGCAACACAAGTATTCGTAATTAACACTAAAAAACAAACCGCTAAAATAAACAAAGCCACCAATAGGCGACTTTGCTTTCTAGCTTGATCTTGAGCTTGATAGAAATTCATTTATAGGATATCTATTTAAAATGACACTTTGGGTGCAGCTTGAATCTCGGCAGAATCTTCAAATTCGAGAAGACCAGCGTCCTCTTTATGACCAAATGACGTGGCAAAAAAGTTTTGAGGAAAGCTTTGGCGATAGCTGTTGTATTCTGTCACAGCATCATTAAATGCCTGCCTGGAAAAAGCGACTCTATTTTCCGTGCTAGTCAGTTCCTCTGACAGCTGCATCATATTATCGCTGGCTTTTAACTCTGGATAGGCTTCCACCGCAATATTTAAACGCCCTAACGCACCTTGTAACATGCCTTCACCAGACGCTAATTTCTTCAATGCCGATGCACTTCCCGGGTTTTCTGAAGCTGCTTTTAGACCTGCCGCAGCTTCATTTCTTGCAGAAATAACCGCTTCTAATGTTTCACGTTCGTGTTGCATATAGGCTTTAGCTGTTTCCACAAGATTGGGAATCAGTTCATACCTGCGTTTTAATTGAACTTCAATTTGAGAAAATGCATTTTGAAAGCGGTTCTTTAAGGCCACTAAGGTATTAAAGATACGGACAATATAAAAAAAGACAAAGATAACGATGAGTAAGAATATGAGCGTACTGGTTTCCATTTAAGCGACCTCTTAACGTTAGGGCTACATCAAGATACACCAGCGCGGTTTTAGCAGAAACGTGCGTATGAGCAAAGTCTATACACGCACGTTCAAGAGAAAGGTTAAAGCCTAGCTTATTCCTTTTACCTGTTCATATGCCCAATCTAACCACGGCATAAGATCCTCAACATCAGACCTTTCAACCGTACCCCCGCACCAAATTCGTAAACCGTCCGGGGCATCTCGATATGAGCCTATATCAAACGCAACTGATTCCTGTTCTAGCAGTTTAATCATGTGTTTTAATTCTGTTGCATTTAAGTCTAGCACCAAACACACACTTGTATTGGATCTGGTCAATTTATTTTGTGCAAGAAAACGGATCCACTCTCGGGCCTCTACAAACCTTTCTATAACCGCTAGGTTTGCTTCTGAGCGTTTCACTAAAGCCTCCACACCACCAAGCGAATCAACCCACGAGAGTGCATCTAAATAGTCAGCAACACATAACATTGATGGCGTATTGATTGTCGCACCCTGAAAAATACCTTCATTTAATTTTCCACCCGAGGTCATGCGAAATAACTTAGGCATTGGCCAACTTGGCACATAGGTTTCCAAGCGATTAACCGCTTTAGGGCTTAAAATCAACATGCCATGAGCCCCTTCGCCACCTAATACTTTTTGCCAGCTAAAGGTAACAACATCCAACTTTTCCCAAGGCAGGGGCATGGCGAATACCGCAGACGTTGCGTCACATATGGTAATGCCAGTGCGCTCTTCGGCTATCCAGTCAGCATTTTCCACCTTGACACCTGAGGTTGTGCCATTCCAAGTGAATACAATGTCATTATCTGAATTAGCCTGGGTGAAGTCGGGCAGCAAGCCGTAGTCTGCATCGTGCACTGTGACATTCTCTAGCTTTAGCTGCTTCAGAATATCGGTTACCCAACCAGAACCAAATGATTCCCATGCAAAAATATCAATGGCCTTAGGCCCTAATAAAGACCACATCGCCATTTCCATCGCACCAGTATCTGAGGCTGGAACAACACCAACACGGTAGCCTTCTGGTAAATTCAAAAGGCGCGCCGTTTCTGTACAACATAACGCCAAGGCCTTTTTGCCAATGGGTGCGCGGTGCGAACGGCCTAATGTTGTCAAATCTAATTGACTAACATCATAAGCAGGTCGCTTACTGCATGGGCCAGACGAAAAATTTGGGTTATTCGGCTTTTTAGAAGGAGTTTTCACAGAGACCTCAGAAAAATATGGATAAAAATTTTTCGATATCCTACCATTGAGCCCTGTCAGAATCAGCTTTTATTTCACTCAACAGATGATCAAAAGTACACATTAAAAACCCCTATTGAACTCTCATGTAAAACCTAAATAAAAGATCTGGTTAAACCGCTTACACTTCATCTATTTAGTTGTTTCTGGTCTCAAATTCAGCAGAATATGCCACACAGACTATGCCGAGACTTGGCTTGTATAAAAAACAAGCTATAGTGATCTTAAAGGATATAAAAATAATCATGCATTTCGAAAGTTTGCACAAAATTTACGAAGAGGCGTCACCGTTGTTAAAACAAATCCCCATCAGCAGTTTAATTGTTGATATGTATATCTCTGAAATAATCGAGGTGGCTAATCGCCCCATGCCTAAAAAGAAAAAAGGCATGATTCGCGATAGCAGAATAATCAGCAAATTCATTGAAATTGGCATCGAACAAGTTGTAATCGATACCGAAAAGGGCCTAGATATCGTTAATATCCAACCCGCCAATGATTCAGATTCAATACTTTTTGATAAACTCATCGAAGAAAAAATTTCCAAGCTTGGTAAAAAACTTTCAACTGACAATCATGCATTAACCCTAGAATGGGGTAATGCTAAAGAAATATTCAAAACCTCTGCCAATATCATTAGCCAGACCAGTGCTTCTATTCGCTCAGGAGGTGAAATAAATGCAACGTATTTTAATGAAGCCGCAAAGGCAATTTCACGCTCAATATTAAGAAACAAAGATGCCTTGACCTGGCTTGGAAAAGTGAGGGATATAAACAATTATCTATATGAGCATTCCGTTAATACTGCGACGTTAATGGGGATTTTTGCCCATGCATATGGGCTGCCTGAAGAGGATGTTGAGCAATGCATTACCGGCGCTTTGTTTCATGATTTAGGTGAAGCACAAATCAACCAAGAATTTTTTGAACGCGCAGGGCCTTTAACAGCAGACGAGTATTCAGAAGTTCAGGAGCACGTTAGAATAGGTTACAACCTGATTAAAGACTTACCGGGTATATCCGATATTGCACTCAACATTGTCAAGCAACATCATGAACGAGTAGATGGTTCCGGCTACCCTATGGGGTTGAATGGCAAAGATATTTCATTACATGGTAAAATGTTTTCCATCGTCGATACCTATGACGCCGTGACGAACAATCGATGTTATAAAGATGCCATACTTTCATCCTTCGGCATGAGAACATTATTAGAACTAAGCAAAACTCACTTTGATGAAGGTCTTGTCCATCAATTTATAAAATGTATGGGCGTTTACCCTACCGGAAGTTTAGTACGTTTAAACAATGGCATACTCTGTGTCGTGATTGCGCAAAATATAGCCTCCCCTATTAAACCTTTGGTGAAAGCAATTTATAGCAGCAAAAGCAATGCCTATATTGCCCCTAAAATGCTTGATTTAAGTAAAACCAAGCTTGATATTAAAATTGTTAAGTACGAGGATCCTAATGACTACGGTATTAATATCGATAGGTTTATGCCCGAAGAAATAGATGAAGTAGATTAAACGCCTCACTCACCCTGTAATTTTCAACATTAAACATAAGCAGCCAATATGACTTTACACTCTATTTCTCGCAGTTTACTGCTGGTATCACTATTTACCTTTACTCTTCTCAGCCAGGCAAAAACGCTCGAAAATCAAGATAAAATCGACAAAGTGAGTGATTTCTTTATGTCTCAGGTACTGTCCGGTGATGTTAGCGCTGCTTTTTCCCTTATCTCGGCGTATCTTGGTACCGATGCAAGTTCATTTGAAGAGCGCGGCAAGAAGGCAGAATTAAGTTTAGGTCAATTGAGTAAAAATCTGGGCAAGCCTCTTTCTTATGCTTTGCTCGACAAACAATCGGTCGGTGAACATTTTTATAAAACGACCTACTTATTGAAGTATGAAAGTGCCGCTTTGGTGTGGGAACTCAATTACTACCAACCTCAGCAAGGCTGGAAACTAGTCGATATTAGCTTTAATACCAATATCGATTCATTATTCAAATAGTTACCTTCTTTGCATTGCTGCGAGCAAAATCAATTTCATCGCCAGAGGGGATTTAATAACATCCCCTTCTTTGACATCATTCTGATAACCCTCTAAATATCTGGTTTTTAAACGGCTTAGCCAAAAACGAAAAGCAGCTAATTCCAGCAACCTTGGCCACACGAGCCTTTCTTCTGCCGATAGCGGCTTTACTGCTTGATAACTGTCAATTAAAGACGCTAGCTTGGGTTCATTATAAATAGCGTTCAACTCTATATTCGCTAAATCTGGCTGGCCATCTTCAGAAAACAAAGGCGGTAAACAATCAAAATTAACAGCCCAGTCATTGGCAATTACCGCTAGATCAAAAAGCAGCGCTGTTTTTCCTGCATGGTAAAAATCAATCACCCCAGAAATTTTTCCACCTTCGAATAACACGTTATCTCTAAATAAATCTCCATGAACAATTCCAGCCTGGCACTGCTTGATACTCTCTTGATAATCAAGATACCTAGTCAAAGATAATTCTAATAAGCCTTTATCTTCTTCACTCAGCAGTGGCTTTAATTGTTCAATAAGTGAATGACACCATTCAGGTGAATGATCAATTTCTCGTTCTGAAGAGAATCCGGTTAAAGCAAGATGCATCTTTGCAACATATTCACCTATGGCCAGACAATCTAATCGACTAGGGTTACTCAAGGCCGACCCAGTGAACTTAGGGACGATAACACCAAACTTGCGCAAGCCATCTAACTGAATAAAAAAGATATCACTGCCATAGTTATTCTCAACAGGTGCGGGCACTAAAAGACCTTGTTTTTGCAAATATCCCGTTAACTGATTAAAAAAAGGCAGCGCATCTTTTTTTAGGTTTTCAAATACAGTCAGCACCCACGACACAGGAGCATGCTCTTGGGTATTCCCCCCTGAGGTCCAAATAAAGTAATTGGTGTTTTCTATTCCAGACGAAACCGGCTCGAACTTGACTAGCTCACCAATAGTATAGTCTTTCAAAATACCTTGAATTGCGTGTTTATTAAGTACCGTATACACCGCCATGATTAGTCATCCTAGTAAAAGAATCATGTCATCATAGCCTCTTAGATTTGGAATGCATTTCTAATCTGATTTTTTTCAGAAAAGTCGTTACAATTGGCCAACTTTTTTAACGGCTATCTCATGTATATTTACGCCATGTCTTGTCAAAAGAATTGAGTTAAAAAAATCAACACAGCTAAAAATTGTTTCGCAAAAAATACCTGACTAAATTACTAGGTTATTATATAATGCAAAACAATCAACATATTCAGCATTCAATACATTACATTTAATGGGAGAAATCATAGGCATGTCTGACTCCGACAACGCAGTGAAAGAACTGATAAAACGCGAGTACGAACATGGTTTTGTGACTAACATAGAGTCTGAAACCTTCGAGCCCGGACTGGACGAGTCCATTATTCGCCGTATTTCTGCTAAAAAAAATGAACCTGAATGGTTATTAGTATGGCGTTTAAAAGCCTATAAGGCTTGGCAGGAAATGGAAGAGCCAGAATGGGCTCAAGTGAACTATCCAAAAATTGATTTTAACTCAATCGCCTATTTTTCTGCGCCAAAGTCTAAAGATGATGCACCAAAGAGCATAGACGACGTTGACCCGGAATTACTCCGTACCTATGAAAAACTAGGTATACCGCTTCATGAACGCGCCCGATTAGCCGGTGTTGCTGTCGATGCCGTCTTCGATAGTGTCTCGATTGGCACAACCTTCAAAGAAAAACTAACCGAAGCCGGTGTAATCTTCTGCCCTATTTCTGAAGCAGTACATTCTCACCCCGAGTTAGTCAAAAAATATTTAGGCAGTGTTGTGCCACAGCGCGATAATTTTTACGCCGCACTTAATTCTGCAGTATTCAGTGACGGCTCCTTTGTGTACATTCCAAAAGGTGTGCGTTGCCCACTAGAATTATCTACCTACTTTCGCATCAATGAAGCCAATACCGGACAATTCGAGCGCACACTCATTATTGCCGAAGAAGGCAGCCACGTTAGCTACCTTGAAGGCTGTACTGCTCCGATGCGTGATGAGAACCAACTGCATGCCGCTGTGGTTGAGTTAGTTATCTTAGATGATGCTGAGATTAAATACTCGACAGTACAAAACTGGTATCCGGGTGATGAGAATGGTCAGGGTGGTATCTATAACTTTGTCACCAAACGCGCTGCCTGTATCGGTAAAAACGCTAAAGTAAGCTGGACACAAGTTGAAACAGGTTCAGCGATTACCTGGAAATATCCAAGCTGTATTTTACGGGGCGATAATAGTGTGGGGGAATTTTACTCTGTCGCTTTAACCAATAATTTTCAGCAAGCCGATACTGGCACCAAGATGATTCATCTGGGTAAAAATACCAGAAGCACGATTATTGCGAAAGGTATCTCAGCCGGTAAGAGTGATAGCAGCTACCGAGGCTTAGTTAAAATCGGCCCCGGTGCAGAAAATGCCCGCAATTATACCCAGTGTGACTCTTTATTAATTGGCGACAAATGTGGTGCACACACTTTCCCTTACATTGAAAGCAAAAATAAATCAGCCGTTGTTGAACACGAAGCAACCACATCGAAAGTGAGTGATGATCAATTATTCTTATGCCAACAACGCGGCATCGATGCTGAGCACGCGGTATCCATGATTGTTAATGGTTTTTGCAAGGAAGTATTTAAAGAACTTCCTATGGAATTTGCCGTTGAAGCCACCAAATTACTAGAAGTCAGCCTTGAAGGTTCAGTAGGCTAAAAAGAGAGATGACAATGTTAGAGATTAAAAACTTACACGCAAGCGTAGACGGTCAGGAAATATTAAAGGGCCTTAGCCTAAGCATTAAGCCGGGTGAAATTCATGCCATCATGGGGCCAAATGGTTCTGGTAAGAGTACCCTTTCTCAAGTCTTGGCAGGTAACGAAGCGTATGAAATTACCAGCGGCTCGATTACGTATCAAGGTAAAGATCTATTGGGCATGGCGACTGAAGATCGTGCCCGAGAAGGTGTTTTTCTTGCGTTTCAATACCCTGTCGAAATACCCGGTGTCAGCAATCTTCAATTCATGAAAACAGCCATCAACAATATTCGTCGGCATCGAGGTTTAGATGAAATTAATGCAGCTGATTTCATAAAACAAGCCAAAGCCAAAATAGCACAAGTGAATCTTGACCCAGCCTTTTTAAAACGTGGCGTCAATGAAGGCTTTTCTGGCGGCGAAAAAAAGCGTAATGAGATTATGCAAATGCTCATGTTAGAGCCAACCTTAGCCATTCTGGATGAAACAGATTCCGGTCTGGACATCGACGCCCTAAAAGTCGTGGCTGATGGTGTCAATGCACTCCGCGCACCTGACAAGGCTGTGGTGATGATTACCCACTATCAACGCCTGTTAGACTACATTGTTCCAGATTTTGTTCACGTTCTTGCGAAAGGTAAAATCATTAAGTCTGGCGGAAAAGAATTAGCCTTAGAACTAGAAGATAAAGGTTATGCTTGGTTAGGTATTGAAGAAGCAACAGCTTAAGGGCAATAAATATGAGTACCTTGAATACAATTGATTTTGGCGTCGCAGCGAACTCTCAGCTCCACACCGCACTCAAAAGCTTCAGCGCTGAAAAACAAGCCAAACTTACCGAGTGGACCATTCCTACTCGCAAAACTGAAGCGTGGAAGTATTCTTCCAAACGTCTGGGAATAAGTGCGTCTGAAGTAAGCAGCCCGGCATCAGACAATTCACCAGACAATGCACCAGACAATGCCATAGAAAAAGCGTATGCCGAAGCTTATTCATTAGACTGCGACACTCTGATCATTTCAAACGGAGAGCTTACTCAAGCACTTCCAGTTATTGAAGGTTTAAGTATTACGTCTTTTTCTAATTTAAATGATAAGCAAAGCAAAGACGTTGCTTGCGGTGCAATTGCCAGCGCCGATAACTTAATGTTTGCAGACCTCAATGCTGCGCTGCTTCAAAATGGCGTATTTATTGAACTTGCTGAAAATAAGCACATTACCAAGCCCTTTAAAATCGTCTTTCAACAAACAGGAGAAGGTAACAGCTTCCCTAGAGTGTTTATCAAATTAGGTAAACACTCGTCGATGACGATCATAGAAGAAAGCCATACCAATAGCGGCTTAAGTGTCACCGCTATTGTCAGTAAACAAAATACAGCTATTTTGAATTCGGTTACTGACATTCATGTTTCTGATAATGCCAAATTGACATTTCTGAAGATGAATCTTGATGAAACCGCTTATCGCCACATTGCCAGCACTGGCGTATCACTGATGCGTGATGCTCGCTTTAACAGCTACTGTTTATCGTTAGGCAACCAGCTTAATCGCCATGACCTGCTCGTTAAAATGATGGGCGCTGGTGCAGAATGTGATTTGAATGGCATTTGTGTTACAACCGACAAACAACACGTCGATTGTCATACTTGTATTGAACATATCGCGCCTAATTGCACCAGCAAGGAAAACTATCGCTGCATTGCCGACAAGCAATCTCAAATCGTGTTTAATGGCCGTATTCATATTCATCGAGATGCACAAAAAACACTTGGTTCAATGAGCAACAAAAATCTATTACTTTCCTCAGAAGCCGAAATTGACTCAAAACCTGAATTAGAAATCTATGCAGATGATGTGAAGTGCGGACATGGTACAACCATTGGCCAGCTAGATGAAACTGAGTTGTACTATTTAAAAAGCCGTGGCATAAACCATGAGCAAGCAAAATTAATGCTCACACTTGGCTTTGTTCTGGAGATTGTTAGAGCTGCGCCAGTTATTGAAATAGCTGAATATTGGGAGCAAACCTTGGCCAATATTCTTAGCTATAAACTCTAATTTTATATCTGACTACGCACCTAACCAAGAGAAAAAACACTCACTATGCTTGACACTATTCGCCAAGACTTCCCTATCCTCAACCAAGAAGTGCATAACAAGCCCTTGGTCTACCTTGATAGCGCTGCCAGTGCACAAAAGCCCCAAAGCGTAATCGACAGCATGCTGCATTATTATCAACACGATAATGCAAATGTTCATCGTGGTGCACATACCTTGGGAGATAGAGCAACACATAGCTTTGAAGCTGCTCGTGATACGGTTCAAGCGTTTTTAAATGCACCGTCCAGAAAAGAAATTATTTGGACAAAAGGCACCACTGAAGCCATCAACTTGCTCGCTAATGGCCTGTCTGGTTTATTCGCAAAAGATGATGAAATCATCGTCAGTGACATGGAACATCATGCCAACATTGTGCCTTGGCAAATGATGGCAGAACGAACCGGCGCAGTATTACGGGTATTGGAAGTCAATGATCAGGGCGAATTAGATCATGCTCAATTATTAGAGCTAATCACCCCACGCACAAAAGTGCTTGCAATGACTCATGTATCTAACGTGTTAGGCACGATCAATCCTGTTAAACAATTTATCGATACCGCTAAAGCATCCAATATCATTACCGTGATAGATGGCGCACAGGCCGTTCCTCATTTTCGCGTTGATGTCCAAGCCTTAGACTGCGACTTTTACGTATTCTCATCACATAAACTCTTTGGCCCAACCGGTTTAGGTGTGCTTTATGGTAAAACTGAAAGACTAGACGCAATGCCCCCCTATCAAGGTGGCGGAGAAATGATTGAACGGGTCAGTTTTAGTGGCACCACATTCAACCAACTACCTTATAAGTTTGAAGCTGGCACACCGCCTATTTGCGAAGCAATTGGTTTAAAAGCAGCCATTGACTATATCAACGCGCAAGATGCAGAAAAAATAGAAGCGCACGAGCAAGCACTTTTAAGGCGCGCTGAAGAATTAGCAAACGATATTCCAGGTATGCGCATTATTGGGACGTCAAAAAATAAAGTCCCTGTTCTATCATTTTTAATTGAAGGCCTGCACCCTAGTGATATCGGAACACTACTAGATCAACAAGGCATAGGCATTCGCACCGGCCATCATTGTGCCATGCCATTAATGGAACGTTTTAATATCCCGGGGACCGCCCGCGCATCATTTGCTTTTTATAATACCCTAGAAGAAGTCGATACACTTTTTATTGCCTTGGCTAAAATCCAACGCATGTTTGTTTAGTTAGAGAGGATAATATGACATTAGCAAGCTATGACCCCAAGCAGGCTATTACGCTAACTGAAAGTGCCAAAAAACATATAGAGAAAGAATTAAGCAAGCAGCCGGGAAAAAAGGGCTTTAAGCTATTTCTTGCAAAAAGTGGCTGTTCCGGCTTTATGTACGAAACGTTATTAAGTGACGCACCAGAAACCGATGATAGAGTGTTTGAGTTTGACCAAAATATTCATATTTTTGTTCCGAATAAAGATATGCCTTTACTTAATGGAACAGAGATTGATTTCATTAACGTTGGCTTAAACTCAATGTTTCAGTTCAAAAATCCTAACGTAAAGGGTGAATGCGGCTGCGGTGAAAGCTTCACTGTCACTGAAGTCTAATTTTCAAATAGACAGTTAAAGTTCATAGCTACAATACACATACTTAATAGAGTACTTAACAGAGAGCCAGTCATGAGCGAAAGAGAAGTGGTGGTAACCAAGCGAGAGTGCGAAGCCCGCCTTGTACCAGCCGGTACTGAAATAATGATTCCTAAAAATTCTTTTGTCACTATCACGCAAGCTTTAGGCGGAACCTTCACCGTGGCTGTCAATGGCAACCTTGCTCGAATCGATGGCAAAGATGCTGATGCGCTAGGCAAAATAGTAGAATTAGAAGAATTTGAAACCCCTGCTGATGGCAGTATTAATGAAGATAACGTATGGGCAGCACTTCGCCAATGTTACGACCCTGAAATACCTGTGAATATTGTTGACCTAGGCTTAATCTATGAATGTAACATTGTAAACACACCTGAAGATAAACATGAAGTTCACATTAATATGACCTTAACCGCTGCAGGCTGCGGAATGGGGCCATCAATTATTGCTGACGTTGAACGAAAAGTGTCCCAAGTACCCAATGTCGACAAGGTTCTTATTGAGTTAGTATTTGATCCACCTTGGAACAATGATCGACTAAGCGATGAAGCAAAGTTAGAATTGGGTATGTTATAAATCGCCCTATCAATATCGACTGTATTGACTAAATTAAGTAGAGCAAGTAATGAGCGCAATTCCTTTAGAGACATTTAAAGACAACCCATTTGGCAATTCAATCACCATCACGGATATTCTCGATACTGTTGAATTTCTTGACGACTGGGAAGAACGCTACAGCTACATTATTGACCTTGGCAAATCCCTACCCGCGTTCCCTGAATCAGAAAAAAACGAACAGAATTTAGTACATGGCTGTCAAAGCCAAGTATGGCTTAGTCATTATTACGATGAAGACTCTGGTATTATGTATGTCATGCTCGATAGTGACGCCATTATTGTTAAAGGTCTTGCAGCCATCGTACTTGCCGCACTCAATAGCAAAACACCTCAAGAGATTGTCGCAGAAGATGTTGAAGTACTATTTACAAAAATGGATTTAATGCGCCATATCAGCCCGACTCGCGGTAATGGTCTAAGGTCTATGTTAGAACGAATCAAAACAACCGCTAAACTTCATTTAGCGGCTTAAATTCAAGATCCATCGAACACATTTCGACAAGTTCAACGTGCGTAACTATATTCAATAGCTAACTTTCTTAGAAAAATGAGAGCGTAAGTGTCACTCAATTCTACAAACCTAAAAATAGCACCAGCTCCAAATCTACAAGAGATTATTTACACCAATGCAAATAGCTACTTCGATAATATAATCAACGCAATTAACCTTGCTGAAAAATCGATTGATCTCGAAGTCTATATCTTTGACAACGATGACCTTAGCAAACGAGTTGTTGAAGCCTTAATACAAGCCGCCAAAAGAAATATTCACGTTAGAGTACTTATAGATGGTGTTGGAGCATGTACCGATTTTTATTATATTGCCAAGCAATTATTAAAAGCCGGTGCCGAGGTCAAAATCTTTCACCCCTTACCTTGGCATATAGAACAATGGCGCCTTTCACTTTCACACAGCAAAGGTCTAGAGAAATTTCTCCATTTACTCGCGTCAATCAATCAGCGTGACCACAGGAAACTCATACTAATTGATCAACGCTCAGCTTGGCTTGGCAGCTTTAATATCAGTCAAAAGCATCTTCCTAAAAAATATAAAGGCCAACACTGGCGTGATACCGCGATCGAGGTTACAGGTATTGACCTTGAGGCGCTAAACATAGCCTTTGAGGCCTGCTGGTGTAAATGGTCAAAAAAGCAAACTGCTTTACACTTAACTAAAACACCGTTCATCTTCAACTTCACAAGATCACTGAGAATCGAGCAAAGAAAACGATTACTGGAACGAATCCAGAAAGCCAGTGAAAAAATATGGATTACAAACGCTTATTTTGTACCCGACAAACATCTACTTGAAGCACTTGCCTATGCAAGCTATCGAGGTGTGGACGTCAGAATTTTATTACCCCGAATCTCTGATATTTTTTTTATTCCTTGGGCATCTTCTTATTTCTACGGCCGTCTACTAAAGTCCGGGGCACGCATATTTGAGTTCCAAAACCGTGTACTTCATGCAAAAACGCTCATAATTGACGATTGGGCCATTATTGGGTCCAGCAATTTAAACAGACGAAGTCTTCGTCATGATCTAGAACTGGATTACAGCCTGCAGTTACCCGAAAGCAAAAAAGAATTAGCAAAAAGCTTTGAAGTAGATCTAAATGAGTCCGAAGAATTAGCAGCCAAAAACTTTGAACAATCACGAATTTGGCAACGGATTTTAGGGGGTATTTTAGTATTTTTATTAGCCAGATGGGTTTAAAAGGCAGCGTAAATTACCAAGCAATCAGCAAATCATCTTCTTGTATATTCAAGCGGCCAGGGTCGACTGAAATGGTACCGCTAGCAAAGTTAGGGTGGACTTGTGATACCGTCAGCGCTGTTTTTACATTTTCTAAATCGATACCCGATAAACGATCCGAATCATAAAAGCTGGCGGTGCGATAGAGTGCCAAGGTATCACCAGGGCGAATACCTGAACTGGCCCCTGATGAAAAGTGTAAGGTTTTACCTTCTACCCGAGAAATACGTGTCATGAATGGCTGGCAACGAATTTGCTCTGAGATATTCCCTGCCATGCTTTTTATAAGTGTCATAACCTGCTGGCCATAATCTTCATTCAAAAACTCAAGTGATTCAAAGCCCACCTTATCGGCCAATTCTATCTGCCACTTTCCGTGCGTTGAAAATTGTTTTTGCCAGATAATTGCACCACTAAAGCCATCATGCACAAAAATATCGACCATAAAACGCCTATTCTGATTAGCTTTTTTTACCAGCCGTTTCAGTTTTGTCCAGTAGTTTGTTGCAAACGCATCTGGATTCTCAAGACTTAGGTCGCGAATAACACCAGATACCACAAATTGTACGCCTACCTGCTTTGCATAATCCGAGACATGAGTAAGGGTTAATTGCTCAGTATAATGACTCGGGGCATTACGTAAATCGGCATAAAGGGCAACCTGGCTTTGTTCATAAACGACCAAGGCATCCATTTCATTTAATTGTTGACTAAGCTGACTTGCCAAACCTCGCTCAATATTATTTAACCCACCCATATGCATTTGTTCTGGTATCTGAAGCGAAAACCCTAAAATGGCGACTTTCTTTTTATATTGACTCGCTTGTGATGCATCGCAAAGAGCTCGCTTAGCCATCTCCACATTCAAGGTCAACAATAAATAACCATTTTCTTCAGCTTCACTATAGATAACACTTTGCTTAACGTGAGCACGACTTGATAAGTTCAGACTATCTTCTTTCAAGTGGCCATTTTCAATCGTTTGCTGGCTATCAATACGCATACCATATTGGTAAACTGCTTGGCGAAGCCCATCCTTCATCGCCTGCTCACGCGCTAAATCATACCGTCCATGACTTAAACTTGCTTTACCTGTTACTTGAATCCATTCAGCCGAAGTAGAAAACGAAATAGAGAGCAGTAAACAAAACACAGCAAAACGTGAAAAAGCTTTGGGTAAATTTTGAAAGGATTTAAATAATTGAGCATTCTTCATAATAAAACCATCAAAGTCAGGTAAATTGATCACTTAAGAAAATAACCAGAGCTTTGATGGCGCCCTGTTGAATATCGATAGCTATTATTTGTCGGATTGATATCATCGTCCTCCAGAAAAAGTGATGCATTAGGCAGGGGCCTTAGGCAATTAAAGCCATTTTTAAAACTGTTCACCTTATTCAAACAATCATCGAAATTACCCGGCAAAGTTAACTCTAAAACAGTTTCAAAACCCACACCTTTTTTCTCATTGACTGAGACAACACGTGCACCGCGCACATGAGAATCCAGCGCAACAGCAAAACGATCCTCTTTCAAAACAAAACCCTTAACCATCGAGTTCCCTGATATGGATAAGCCATAGACTCTTTCCGCCAAGGTGCGGTAAGCATCCAACTTGGATGCCCGTAATGCCAGCAAACGCTTCGGTTCAGACTTAGCATCTACTTCATTCTCGAAAGCACTATATCCTGTCACCCTGATTAGAATCGGCTCAAGTTTAGACACCGCTTTCTCTGAAGAGTGTGTAACTAAAATAGATTTAGATGAAGGTAAAACATCATCTAGAGATTGTTGATAGAGCTTTATACTCTTTGTCGAGATAGGCTTTTTAGGCTGATTCTTGCTTTCTAAAATCCCACCAGAAAAACCATGAACGGAAAGTGAGAGCATAAGTAAGACAAATAAACTTTGACGAAGCCTTTGTAAGGTAAATATGGACATATCTTTCCCTTCTTTAAGAAAACATGTTGAAAGAGCGGCATAACTATTCCGATCTAATAGCCCTTATCGCTAATAAATAACTACGTTGAAAAAGTTGTGCCAACTAAAAAATTTCATCACAGAATTTCGAATAATGGAGCAAGTTATATCTAAATAGAGCATTAAAAATAATTTCTTGGCACATAAAGTTACAAAGCGTGACGTGCCCTGCGTTGTCAAAACTAACTTTCCGTTAAACTTGCCAGTTCATGACATAAATTTTATTGCATAGTAAAGATGGATTTTTCATCCTACTTATCTACTATTGATAGCATTGCGAATATAATCATTGGCTTACACCAATAAATACGTTTTGGGAATAAGGATAACATGAGCGTCAGAGTGACACCCCACCTAAACCGTCGGCTTTCTTTTGTTATTACCTGCCTGCTCTGTTTAAGCTACAGCAGCACAGCCTTCAGTGGCTATAAAGCCTTTTTAGATCCCAGGTCAATGGCTATGGGAGGGACTGGCGTTGCAGCTGCAACAAAGTTTAATGCCTCTTCCCATAACCCCGCCCTTATCGCCTTTAATAGAGGTGACAAGCCAGACAAAATCTATATCAGTGGTTCTTTAGGTACCCGTGAGCTGTATAACGAGAATCTCAATCAGGATATTTTAGAATATCAGGACTCTGGGATTGAACAAGACTTTATTGATATGATTGCAACGGGAAACTTAGCAGACTCCCAAGCTGAAGCTGTACGTTTGAAAGCAATTTTGAATGACAAAGAATATAGTTCATACCGCTCTGACGAGATGAGTGCCTTCAGCCTTCTGATTGACACAGAACCCGTTACCATTAATGTATTCTCAAGAAGAGAGTTACGTGAAATGACCGTACTGGTGAACCGGGATGAAGGTACCATTGATCAAGCACTTGATCGGCTCGAAAACGGAGAGGCGATAGGTAATATATCTCAAAGTTTAAGGTCATCGGTTGATACCACCTATTTCGACTTCAGTGAACTAGGGGCAACCGTCGCCACGACCAATGTAATTGACTACAACATGCCTATTTCATGGGGCTTCACACCTAAACTCATCCAATACAACTCATCTTATACGTCCAAAAAAATCAATGATTATGATGTAAATAACCCTGATGACCCTGTTCCAAGTGAAAGCAACCTTGAATGGAACCTGGATGTTGGCTTTGCCATGTTATTTACAGACGACTTTCTTAGAGAAGAATTTGGACTCAATGGCTGGTGGCTTGAAGGCGAATGGGTTTTTGCTTTTTCCGGGATGAACTTATTCCCTACCGATATATCAAACTATGCCCCTACACGCTTCAACCCTGATTTTCCCGGAGGTAAAGCGTCCGTTCAAGCACTTTATCAAGTCGGTATAGCTCACTATAGAGAAAAGTACATGCTCACTATGGATATTGAATTAACTGAAGACAAGGTATATGAAAACATTGAAGGTGATTCACGGTTCTTATCCTTTGGTGGTGAATATTATTGGCGAGATGACTTCCATTTAAGGGGAGGCTTGAGAGTCAATGCCTCTCAAACCCAGCGCGGCGCTAAAGAGTCTACTTCACTATCTGCCGGTTTTATGTATCAACCTCATGGGTTTACTATAGAAGCTGCTGCGATGATTAGTGAATACGAAGTGGGTGGCACTGTAGGCTTTGGCCTTGCATTCTAAGACCTAAGAATTGAACATAGGTTTTTTTATTGCTTTTCAAGGTTTTTAGATGCAAATATTTTTAGTTGGCGGCGCAGTTCGAGACAAATTACTCAAACTTGATTATAAAGATAAAGATTGGGTTGTTGTCGGTAGCTCACCTAATGAAATGCTATCGAAAGGGTTTTCGCAAGTAGGTATAGACTTCCCCGTCTTTTTACACCCGAAAACACATGAAGAATACGCCCTAGCAAGAACAGAACGCAAGCAAGGGCAAGGCTATACAGGGTTTGTATGCGACACATCGGAGTCAGTAAGCCTTGAAGAGGACTTAATTCGCAGAGATCTGACCATTAATGCAATGGCCCAGTCTAAAGAAGGGAAATTAGTTGACCCCTATAATGGACAGCAAGACTTAGAGAAAAAGATTCTTCGGCATGTCTCACCCGCTTTTATAGAAGACCCCCTCAGGGTTTTACGTGTTGCCAGATTTGCATCCCGATTCCATCATTTAGGCTTTACCATAGCCCCCGAAACAATAACATTAATGAAAAGCATGACAGAGACAGGTGAATTAAATCACCTGGTTTCAGAGAGAGTCTGTCAAGAAACAATACGCGCTTTAGCTGAGCCCTCTCCCGAAATTTATTTCAACGTTTTACGAGAAACAGGCGCACTAAAAGTACTGTTTCCAGAACTGGATGCCTTATTTGGCATTCCTCAACCTGAAAAATACCATCCTGAAATAGACTGCGGCATTCATTCCATAATGGTCTTACAGCAAGCCGCAACATTAAGCCAAGCCCCCGCTGTTCGTTTTGCTTCACTTATTCATGATTTAGGAAAAGCATTGACTGATCAAGACAAGTGGCCGCATCATTATGGCCATGAAAAGCTCGGCTTAAAACCAATCAAAGCACTTTGCAAACGCCTCCGTATTCCAAATAATTATAAAGATTTATCTCTGCTCGTCAGTGAATACCATACACATATCCACAAAGCACTTGAGCTAAAACCACAGACGCTTCTAAAAGTACTTAAACAATGCGATGCATTCAGAAGACCTGATCGGTTTAATGATATTTTAATTTGCGCCAAAGCTGACTCAAAAGGCAGAACAGGATATGAAAATATTACCTACCCACAGGCAGACTTTTTCCGAGATATATTAATAGCAACACAATCAGTAACTGTAAAAACACTCGTTACGCAAGGGTTCAAAGGAAAAGAGTTAGGTGAAAAAATAGACCTAGCAAGACTTGAAGCAATTAAAAATACACCTAAGCCGGTCATTGAAACGATAAAGTAAAGCTGCGTTTACATTCCGCCTTTAAAACCATGTTGACGCCACGCCTCAAAACTAACAACAGCAACAGCATTCGACAAATTCATACTTCTACTAGATTCCAACATAGGTATACGCAAGCGATTATCTGCCGGAAATGCACTTAGTACATCATCTGGCAAACCCGCTGTTTCCGACCCAAAAAGCAGCACATCCCCTTCTTCATATGATATTTGATCATGAGGTCGGCTACCCTTCGTGGTGCAGGCAAATACACGAGCATCACCAATATACTGACGAAATGAAGCATAATTTTTATGCCGAAATACCTTATTTAAATCCGCATAATCTAAACCGGCACGCCGTAGTTTTTTCTCTTCTAAGTCGAAACCCAATGGTTCAATTAAATGTAAATAACAACCGTTATTCGCTATCAAACGAATAATATTACCCGTATTGGGCGCAATGCGCGGCTCGTATAATGCGATATGAAACATAGGGTTTTTCTATAAATGGTAGTTGGCAGCAGAAAGGGCTTAATCTAAATAGGGTATTCAGAAGAAAACCCCATAGCAATATTTTTCTTACTATGGGGTCAATAATTAATGTGCTGTTTGATCAGCCTCAGCTTCTTGTGTCTCTTTCTGCTTTTGCATAACGGCTTGCGCAAATATCGCATCAAAGTTAACGGGGGCTAACATCATCGCGGGAAAACTCCCCTTAATAACAATAGTATCAACCGTCTCACGAAGATAGGGGAAAAGTAAATTCGGACAAAATGCATTCAAAGCTTGAGCCAAATGCCCACCTTCAATACCCTGAACAGCAAAAATACCGGCCTGCTGAACTTCAACGATATAAGCCGTCATTGTTTCAACAGTAACTGTCAATGTCACCGATACAACCACTTCATAATGATCATCACCAAGTTTCGTATTTTTGGTATTTAGATCCATTTTAACTTCTGGCTTCCATTGTTTTTGGAAGACCATTGGCGAATTTGGTGACTCAAAAGAAATATCTTTTACATAAATACGTTGAAGCGCAAAGTTTGCTTGTGCAGGTTGAGCGGCTTCATTTTGATTTTGATTTTCATTCTCAGACATGTGACATCCTAATTGGGTTCTTTAACTAACACGGTAGTTTTATTTCGATAAAAATTTATACTAGATCCTGATTTCGAAAAATGCGAGTGCACAGCTCTCTTTTTACTGAAATTGCTCACTAATTCCGAGCAACTCATCTAACTCACCACTGCGTTGAATCGTCATCAAGTCATCACATCCACCAATATGTAACTCACCTACCCATATTTGTGGCACAGTTCTTTGGCCCGATTTCTCCATCATTTCTTTTCTTAATTGAGGATTAGCATCCACATCGAGCTCTTTAAAAGTAACCGACTTTTGCTGGAAAATAGATTTTGCTCGAAAACAAAAAGGGCAGTATTGAGAAGAATACATGATCACTTCGGGCATAGTCTGACTCATTCAAATAAGAAGTTTATTTCTTCACTAACGGCAGGTTTGAAGATTTCCATTCTGTGATGCCACCCGTCATTCGGCAAACATTCTGAAAGCCTTCGGCCTGAAGAAGCTTACCGGCCATACCTGAATGCTGGCCCATTTTATCCACTAAAATAATTTTCTTATCATCGAATTTTTTTAATTCAACAGAACGTTCTTTAAGGCTACCGTAGGGGATATGCAAAGACCCGGCAACCCTACCTTCTGAATATTCCTTTTTTTCACGAATGTCCACAATCACTGCTTCATCTTTATTCATCATGAGCGTCGCTATTTGCGGACTAACGCCTTTACCAGAGCGAGATTTCTCAGAAAACCACAGTGCAACCATTAAGGCTACGAACAATCCCGACAATTCAATATGATTACCAACAAATTCAAATAAACGATCCATTCTTTCATCTCATAGCTAACGCGAATATATAAGGGAAGGCATTATACACATGGGCTAAGAGTGACCACAACTAAAGCTGATTGCTTTAAATATGGAGAAAGGAATAAAGAACCCAAATTAAGCGGCATAAAACCGGTCTAACTAAAATACAAAGTCGCCTTCACAGCTAAATCACGCTAAAATCCTGTTTCTTTTTATATAACGTTTCAAAAGTATATTTAAAAAAGCATATCTAAAAAAAGCTTGGTGCGTTTCCTGGCTATAAAATTCGATTTTTAATCTTTGTTAGAGGTAATCATTCGTATGCACAAAAAAACGATGGCGTTAATTATTCTGGATGGCTGGGGTCATCGAGAAGAAATGGAATCTAATGCAATCAGGCATGCTAATACACCTTTCTGGAACAAACTTTGGGCGGAACAACCACATACATTAATCCAAACATCAGGCATGGCGGTGGGCCTTCCTGAGGGCCAAATGGGAAATTCTGAAGTCGGCCATATGAACCTTGGTGCTGGACGCATTGTCTACCAAAACTTCACCCGCATTTCGAAGGATATCGAAGAAGGTACGTTTAAGGGTAACCCGGCATTAGTTGACGCGGTAGATAAGGCAATTACCAACAACAAAGCCGTTCACCTTTTAGGCCTGCTTTCTCCCGGTGGCGTCCATAGTCATGAAGATCACATTGAAGCTATGATTGATATGGCCGCTCAGAGAGGCGCAAAAGAAATATATGTTCACGCCATTTTAGATGGCCGAGATACACCACCACGAAGTGCCGAAAGTTCATTGTTAAAAATCGATGGCCAATTAAAAGCCCTGAACATCGGCAGAATTGCCAGCATCATTGGCCGCTATTATGCCATGGACCGTGACAATCGCTGGGATCGTGTCGAGAAAGCATACAACCTGTTAACCCTAAATGAAGCGGAACATCAATACGCCAGCCCGATCGAAGCCCTAAACGCAGCGTATTCTCGAGATGAAAATGATGAGTTTGTAGCGGCAACTGTCATTAAAGCCAAGTCGGATCAAGCGGCAAACATAGAGGACGGTGATACCGTTATTTTTATGAATTTTCGAGCAGATCGCGCACGCGAAATCACCCGCTGTTTTATTGAAAAAGAATTCAATAATTTCCAACGAAAATCTATTCCGGATTTAGCAGATTTTGTGATGCTAACCGAATACGCTGATGACATCAAAACCAGTTGTGCTTACCCACCCAGCACATTAGTGAACTCAATTGGCGAATATATGGCAAACACAAATAGAACCCAGTTGCGTATTGCTGAAACAGAAAAATATGCGCATGTTACATTTTTCTTCAGTGGCGGTAGAGAGGCATTATTTGAAGGAGAAACAAGAGAACTGATCCCCTCTCCTGACGTTGCAACCTACGATCTAAAACCCGAAATGAGTGCACCTGAATTAACAGACAAACTGGTTGACGCTATAAAAAGTGGACAATATGATTTGATCGTCTGTAATTATGCGAATGGTGATATGGTGGGTCATACCGGTAAATTTGATGCCGCCGTCAAAGCAGCTGAATGCCTTGATACATGCATCCAGCGCGTAAGCTCAGCCATACAGGAAACTGGCGGGCAGTGTTTAATTACGGCTGACCATGGCAATGCCGAACAAATGAGCAACCCTGACACAGGGCAAGCTCACACATCTCATACAACGCTTCCGGTCCCGCTTGTTTATATTGGCAACAAAAACATTCAATTAAATGAAGGCGGTAAATTAAGTGATATTGCGCCTTCGATGCTAAACCTGATGGACTTAGACATCCCAAGTGAAATGACGGGGCAATCTTTGATTCACTTCAACTAATTTAATGTAACAAGATCGATAAAAGACAAAAAGTAAAGCACCTGTTTGATATGCGCTTTTAACTTAGGCAAGGTTGATCTAATATCACCTTGCCTTTTTCAGTCATGCTGAGCCATAAAAATAAACAATGAAATATTCATGAAACTAGCCCAATCAGAACGTTTATTCATAACGATAAGCCAATTCCTTATCGCCACGTTAATAAGTTGTGCGCTGTCTTTTTCTATTTCTGCGGCTAGTGCAAATCAGACTGAAAATATATCGCAAGAACAGTCTGAGGCAAAACTTGACCAATTAAAATCCAGTATAAAAAAAATGACTAGCTGGTTATTTCAGGCTAATGATAAAAAAACCGACCTGAATAAAAACCTAGAACAAAACGGACGTAAGATAAATCAATTAAGTAAAAAGATCCGACAAGCCAAACAAAAGATCAAAGACAATAAAAGCGAACTCGCCAGTTTAAACAAGACACTTATACGGCATCGATCAGAACTGAAAACACACCAGGCTTTTTTGCAAAAACAAATTCAAATCGCTTACTTCCAAGAAGAACATTCAGATATAAAACTGCTTCTTAACACAGACAACCCTCAAGATATTGCTCGTCAAATGCGCTACTTTGATTTCATCAAAGTAGCCAGAAAAGAAAAAATAGAACGTGTTTCAAGCTTGCTCAAAAAAATTAAAAACACTGAAGAGGTAATCAAACACACAACAGAACGCCTTGAAAGGCGAACAGTCGAACTAAATTCTCAACAATTAAAATTATCTAAAACCCTAAAAAACAAACAAACTCTGCTGGCAAAGCTGAAAAAAAGCATTCAAAACAATACCCAGCGTTTAGAAAAAATGCGCGCAGACCAAGCTCGCCTTAAAGCCTTATTAGAAGAATTAGAAAACTCGCTTGTAAACCTTCCTATGCCTAGTGACTCAGCACCTTTTTCTCAACAAAAATCTAAACTTCCTTGGCCAAGCCGTGGTAAAGTAGTCGCTGAATATGGCTCTTCAGTGGCAAATGGTAAACTCAAGCTGAATGGTATTCGTATTATCACAAAAGAAAATGAAGACGTATTATCTATTTACTCAGGTAGAGTCATATTTTCTAATTGGATTCGTGGTTTTGGTTTGCTCATCATTATTGACCACGGCAATCAATTTATGAGCCTCTATGGTAATAATAAGAGCCTAACCAAAGAAACAGGCGACTGGGTTAGGGTCGGTGAAACAATTGCCATTTCTTCAGAATACACATCTAGCCTTGAAACAGGGCTATACTTTGAAATCAGAAAAAAAGGCAAGCCTATAAATCCGCGTAAGTGGTTACGATAATATAATTCTCAGGATAGTTTAATGAAATCAATGTCTACCTCTCAAGTTTGCACGCTAAACAATAAAAGCAAATATAGCCATATTCTTCGACACAGTCTGCTTGGGGCATTATTATCGACAACCCTCTTACACAGCACATCACATGCTATTGAAGCTAGTGTGGATATCCCATCAGAAATAGAAACAAATACTTCTGAAATTTTACCACTGGATGAGCTAAGAAAATTCACCGATATTTTTGGCAAGATTAAAAACGATTACGTTGAAGAAATTGATGATACAACATTACTTAAATATGCCATCAGAGGCATGCTATCAGGCCTTGACCCTCATTCAGCTTATTTAGAGCCCAGCGCTTTTAGTGATCTTCGAGAAAACACCTCTGGCACATTTGGTGGTGTCGGTATCGAAGTTGGCGTAGAAAATGGTTTTATTAAAGTTATCGCCCCCATTGATGACACACCAGCTCAAAAAGGTGGCATTCAAGCCGGTGATTTAATTATAAAGCTCGACGATAGTCCTGTTAAAGGCATGAGTTTAGATCAATCGGTCGATATAATGCGTGGTGAAGCAGGCACAGACATCACCTTAACGATTGTTCGTGTTGGAGAACGTGAACCCTTAAAAATCAAACTTACTAGAGACATAATCCAAGTCACTAGCGTAAAAACACTGCCACTTGATGATAAATATGGCTACGTTAGAATCACCCAGTTTCAAGCACAAACGGGGACTGACTTTTCAAAAGGCTTAAAAAAACTCAAAGAAGAATCCAGCGAGTTATCTGGCCTTATTATTGATCTCAGAAATAACCCTGGCGGTGTTCTGCTCGCAGCTGTGGATGTCGCCGATCAGCTTATTGATGAAGGTCTAATTGTCTATACTGAGGGCCGCTCTAAAGCCGCTCAAGTTGAATACAAAGCAAAGAAAGGTGATAACGCTGAAGGACTCCCGATTATTGTATTAATTGATGGCGGTTCCGCCTCTGCTTCGGAAATTTTAGCCGGTGCCCTACAAGATCACAATCGAGCCGTTGTCATGGGCACACAAAGTTTTGGTAAGGGCTCGGTTCAAAATGTTATGGCGCTTGATGCTGAATATGGCTTAAAACTCACAACTGCCCGTTACTTCACACCGAGCGGACGCTCTATACAAGCACAAGGTATTGTGCCTGACATTGAGGTTAACCGCGCTAAATTAAGTGATGAAAAACAGTCGAACATGTTCAAAGAAGCGGACCTTTCCGGGCACTTAAGTAACGGAAACAAAGGATCCAGCGCAACACAAAACAGCAACGATACTGACGAACAGGAAGAGTCAGAACTTAATCGACAAAAACAAATGCTTGCTAAAGATTTCCAACTTCAAGAAGCACTAAGTTTGCTCAAAGCGATTGATATTTTAAAGATCAAACAGTCAAATCAAATTCAAAAAAGTGATGAAGAAAAACCTGTAAGCCCTTCCACTGAGCCCGACAATTCAGCAAAGTAAAATGACTTTTTTGAATTTCCCTGAATTCACTTCGATTACACCGGCAACAAGTAGCTTAATGGGTGTAATCGTCTCCATGATCACACTGCTAGGCTTGGCATCCGCAGCACGAGCAGACATAGAGCAAGCGCCCACTATTGCCATTATTATTGACGATATGGGGCATAGCTACGAACAAGGTGTTGAGCTAATTAACCTACCCTTCCCTCTGACTTTATCATTTCTACCAGAACGCCCTTTTACAAAGCGTTTAATTGAAATGGCCAACTTTCATCAAAAAGAAATAATGCTTCACTCACCGATGCAAAACAGTATGGATTATGATTTAGGCTATGGCGGCCTCAAAAAAAACATGCCCTCTCAAGACCTGAAACAAACGCTCATTAGAAGTTTTAATAAAATCAACTATATGGTTGGTATTAATAATCATATGGGCAGTATCCTTACATCTGACACTCAAGCGATGCAGTCGATTATGGAAGTTGTCAGCCAGTACCCATTCTATTTTGTTGATAGCCGAACATCCTCTAAATCAGTTGCGGCAACCATGGCGAGAAAATACAATATTCCTAATTTAAGCCGAGATATTTTCTTGGATCATGTTCAAAATAGAGCGTTTATTCAGACACAGTTTCTAAAATTACTCGATCTTGCAAAGAAAAACGGTACGGCTATTGCGATAGGGCATCCGCATCCCGAGACTATTGAATATCTGACCTGGGCACTATCTAAACTAGATGAAAAGGGCATCGCCATTGCTTCTATCAGCGGTCTTTGGCAAATAAGAAACCCTCAACAAAATCTGCAAAAAGAACTCGCCAAACTTCCCGCCCAAAGAACTAGCCAGATTCGTGTTGCCGACTATACTCATTGAAAAGGAAAATATCGTACTCTAAACCAAATTCACGACATGTCAGCCTTAGGCTAACAACTCACGTTTTAGATCTTAATAAGCAGCAATAGAGGTAAGCATTATCATGGCAGGTAAATCCATAGACGATTTATTTAAAGAAGGCAAACTAGCAGCCATTACGTTTGTAACTTCCGAGGCCGCTTTTGCTGTTCCGCTAGAACAGGTTCTATACATTGAAAAAGATATTAAACGAAATCTGCAAGTAAATGACTTAGATGAATTTAATCATGAAGTCATTACTTTTCAAAACAATACAGTTCAACTATATGACTTCAATCGTTTAATGGGCTCTGAAAACCATCAGCAAGCAATGTCTCGCTTAGTTTCAAAACTTGATGAAATGGAACAACAACATAAAGACTGGTTAGACTCACTTGAGATATCTTTAAAAGAAAATACGCCTTTCACCAAAGCACTAGACCCGACAAAATGCGCATTTGGTCTTTGGCATAGCCAGTTTGAAACTGAAAATGAAGAGTTATCAGAGGTTTTATCTCGC
>TARA_R110002074_G_scaffold198877_4_pt1 | contig 40082 bp, 27 predicted proteins | sample TARA_R110002074 | Tara Oceans TARA_R110002074 (sample SAMEA4397215) | marine metagenome | biome: Polar Biome; feature: [MIX] marine epipelagic wind mixed layer (ENVO:01000061); material: water (ENVO:00002006), including particulate matter (ENVO:01000060) such as... | depth 10-100 m | reverse complement strand
TAAATTTAATAATAATAACTAAATACACACAAAAATGAAAAAAGAGTGGTGAGATTTTATATCAAGTAATACCCCAATCTTAGCTACTTTGATAACTTACTTTATATAAAAATAAATAATTAAACAAATAATAGCTATAATAACTATAAGGATAATAAGAATATTAACAATACATTTGTAAACAGAAAGAAAAGAGATGAGTTCAATTACATTATTTTTTAAATCAATGACGCTGAGTAAGTATGTACTACTATTTCTTAGTCCATTACTTATAATTATACTCAGCATGCAGACGATATTATTAGCCCTAGTAATCATAATCTTTATAGATTTACTTACTGGCATTAGAAAAGCCCATTATCAAAATGGCATAGGCTTCCGGCCCTGGAAGAAAGAATTCTGGAGTATAATCAAATCAAGTGAACTACGTAACTCCTGGAGAAAAACAACTGAATATCTTATTGGAATCATGGTCTTTATTGTTTTAGAGGCGTTAGTTTTTAAAGGATTGTCAATAGATGCATTAGGTCTTAAATATTCTTTAGCAGAACTTGCTGCAAGTGTAGCTTGTATTGTTGAAGTATATAGTATTTACGAAAACATGGAAGCAGTTAGCGGAAGGAATCCTCTAAAGAGAATAGTTTCTATACTACCCCAAAAATTTAAAAACTTTTTTAAGAAGAATGAGAAAGATAGATAAAATAATTATTCATTGCTCAGCTACTCCCGAATGCAGAGATGTATCCACAGAGACTGTTAGACAATGGCACACTGATAAAGGATGGTCTGATATAGGTTATCACTACGTCGTGGAACTTGATGGTTACTACCAGAAAGGAAGAGATGAAGAAACTACTGGCGCACATGTCAGAGGATTGAATTCCAATTCAATTGGGGTTTGTTACATTGGAGGAGTAGATAAGGACATGGAGCCAAAAGATACCCGAACGGACTTACAAAAAGACTCACTCAACATATTAATACAACATTTACTTAACAAATATCCTGGCGCAGAATTATGTGGACACAATGAATTTAGTTCAAAGAGTTGCCCATCATTTAATGTCAAGGAAGAATATAAGGATTTAATACCTAAAACTGTTTAGCTATAATACCTATTGGCGTTTGAAAGCTAATTTTCATACTTTTGTAGTAGGAGAATTAAAAACATTTTAACATGGAAGAATTAAATCTAGGAGACTTAGATTTTGACACGAGTGGAATTCAATTATTTGATGAAGCGACAGGTGTTCAAGATTCTAAGGAAGATACAGGGACTAATCCACCTGAAGATGGTACAACCCCACCAGCATCTAAGGATGACAAAAAGGGTGACAAAACTAATACTGATGGTGATGGCACTGCAACTGTAGGTCAAGAGAGCGTAGCTACTCAGGATAAAGACAATGATCAAGTTCAGGCGGGTAAAACCCCTACAGATGGCGAAGGCAGTAATTCTTCCTCTCCAAAACTGAATGAGACTGAACAGCTTTATTCTAACTTAGCTGCCGAATTCAAAGCCAAAGGTGTTTTACCTGAGCTTGACATTACAAAAATCAAATCCTTAAAAGATATTGAGGATGCGATTAAATTACAAATAGACTCTGGTCTTACAGACAGACAGAAGTTTATTGAAGATGCACAGAAGAGTGGTGCGCCAGTTACAGAAGTAGCTGAAAAAGTAAATACTATTGAGAAACTGAAGCAAGTTACTCCAGAGTATGTCCAGGATGAAAGAAATAGTGACTTTAGGAAGACAGCTATTATACAAGACTTCATTCAAAAAGGATATGACGAGACAAGAGCTACAGCAATGGCTCAACGTAGTATAGATGCTGGAACAGATGTTGAAGATGCACAGTTCGCATTAACAGCTTTGATTAAAGCAGAAGAAACATCTTTGCAAGGTTTAATAGACACAGCAAAGGGAAAGGAGGCAGATAGCTTGAAAGACATTAAGTCTTACATATCTACAACTCCAGAAGTAATTCCAGGTGTTACATTAACGGATTCTCAAAAGGATGAGTTATACAGCCAGATTACTTCAGACTTAGGTAACAAGGAGAATGCATTTATGCAGGCTCAAAAAGCTGACCCAGTTGGATCACGTATCAAACTAGAAGCTTTATTTTATCTAACTAAGGGTCTTACAGACTTTGGCATCTTTGGTGCTAAGCAAGAAAGTGAGATTACTAGTAACCTAGAAAATTTGATAAGAGGTGCTAAATTTACAGGTGAAGGTACAGTTGAGACTAATACAGTTGACGCTAATTCCAACTTTAGATTATCAGATCTTAAAGATTTAACAATAGAGTAAACAACTTTTTTTAACAGAGGTGCACCAAAAAAAATAGCGTGTACGTAAAACAATTAAATTATGCAATTAGGTAGGTTTCAGGTAACTGACGCAAAGGCTTTTGCTGGTATGATTAATCCCGAGAACACTTTAGGTGCTATCTGGAAGACATCTCCAACAAAAATCAACGATGCTATGATCAAATTGTTAGCGATCAATAGAGGGAAATCTCTTGAGAACATGCTAGCTAAGTTTGAGACTAAGCAAGTTGACAATGATAATGAGTTCTATTGGGAACTTATTGGTAGTTCAAGAAGAAATATTCCTTTAGTGGAAGCTTCTTTTAAAGGCGCTACTGTTACAGCTAGTGACAACGGTGTTGGTTCTGGTGGACAAGAATTTCAATTAACATTTGATGAGCAATGGTTTTTCAAAGGTGAATTAATTGTAGGTGAAAAAAACGAAGTATATCCAATCCGTATTTTAGATGATGGATATCCATCGGGTTCTCAATATGTTCACACATGTGAAATTGCTGGATCAGATAGATCAGGTATTCCTGGTTCTGAATTAGTGGCTGGAAAAAGATTTACTGAAGAGTTTGCTCCTGTAGGTAAAGGTCTTTCTAGAGAAGTAGGTGGTATCCGTAGAGTTACTCCAGTTTCTATGAGAGGTGAATTAACCACTATTAGAATTGATCACAAATTACCTGGTGATGCAACTAACAAAAAAGTTGTTATGGGTATTCCTGTAGTTGATAAAGCTGGTAACAAGAAAGTATTTGGTGCATTAGCATTATACGAAGACTGGTTAGTAGAGCAAGAATTTTCTTTATACAAGAACAAATTCTTAATGTACGGAAAAACAAACAGAACTTCTGATGGTCAGTACCACAACAAAGATGTTTCAGGTAGATCTATTAAGATTGGATCTGGTATCCGTGAGCAAATGGAGCAATCTAACACTTACTTTTACAATGATTTCTCAATTGAGTTATTAGAAGAAATCCTTTTTGGATTATCAGAAGGTAAACTAGGATTTGACCAAAGAGTATTTATTCTTCGTACAGGAGAAAGAGGTGCTGCTGAATTCCACAAAGCTGTATTAGCTACAACTTCAGGATGGTCAAGCAACATGAGTACTCCAGGAACTAATCCTTCAACTGTTAAATCAACGTCTTCTCCATTACATAGTAATGCATTAAGCGCAGGTTTCCAATTCGTAGAGTATATGGCTCCGAATGGTGTAACAGTAAAATTAGAAGTAGATGATTTCTATGACGATAAAATTCGTAACACAATAAAGATCCCTGGATCAAGTGGAGTTGCTGAATCTTATAGATTTGATATCTTTTACATGGGAACTACGGAAAACCCTAACATTCAAAAAGTAGCCGTTAAGGGTATGGATGAAGTTAGAGGATACCAATGGGGTTTCAGAAATCCTTTCACAGGAGCTATAAACAATGGTAACATGGGAACTCTTGAAGATTCTGGAACGATTACTAAATTCGCACAATTAGGTGTTGTAGTTTATGATCCAAGCAGAACTGCTTCAATCATTCCTTATGTATTAGCATAAGAGTAACTATTACCCTTGTTTGTTCGGACGAGGGTAATTTTTAAATATATAGTTTGAGAGATCTAAAATAACTCTCACACATAGAGAAGGAAGAATTTTAAACAAGATAAAAATGGCAGCAGCTAAAAAAAAGGTAGTAGAAAATGTTACAGAAGTACAAGTAGTTCGTACTGATTTCTTAGAGAATAAGATTGTATCAGTAAAGTATATAAGTAAAGAGTCCAACGGAATTAAAGATGCTAAGCATGTAGCTTACGGAGGATTACTTAATGGAGCAGAGATTGCGATTCCTGCACCAACAATGGATAATGGGAAGATGAAAAATCTTCTTACCAATGAAGAGAAAGAAGGATTAGAACATATATTGAATGGTGTCAACCTGTCAATCTATGGAGACTTCTGGAAAGAAGGAGGTAAAGCTTATGAAATGGGGATTCTACCAATTTACTTAGGTAAAGAAGAATTAAGACTAGACATGTCTGACCCATACGAATTCATTAAAATTAAAGTGTTAAAGGCTTGTCCTATTGTAGCAAACAGTTTAGGTGAGATTACTCACAGAGCTACTAATAGATTTGTATTGACATCTGCTTCAGAGCAAATGGCCAAGGAAATTGACAAGGTTGGAAACAAAGTATCAGCATATAAACTTTATGTTAAATACGAAGACGATAAGAAAATTTTAAGATATACGTTGAGAAACTTAGGTAGAAATACAAACAGATCTCACAAGTTAGATTTCTTACAGTCTGAGTTACATAAAGAGCTTGAAAAAAATCCAAGCTTACTTGTATCTATTATGGGTGATGAGTTTTTAAAGACAAAAGTATTGTTAGAAACTTGTTATGAATATGGAGCTGTAAATAAGACAGATAAGAAATACTACACATTAGACAGTGAGCCTGTTTCAGATGGTGATGCGCCATTCTTAGATGTAGCTAGTAAATATTTAGCTAGCAACTTAGGACAAGAAATGAGATTAGCATTAGAAGCAAAGTTAAAACATTTAGAAGAATAATATGACTGCATCAGAACTTAAAGAGGAATTTAACCTGAGATACAATAATGCACTGGAAGGTGCTCCCGGGCTAGACACTTACGAAATAAGTGCCTACTTAACTACCGGCCAAGAGCAGTTAGTTAAGAGAAGTTATGATGCGGACAAGGATCCAACCTCTTCATTTGAACTTAAAGAGAAATCTAGGAGAGTTTTAAATGAGTTAGTTAAAGATGAAAAGATAAGTTCACAAGTTTCCTCTACAAGAGGGCTTGTGGATGAATCTAAATTCTACGAGTTAAGTAATGACGTAATGTATATTGTGTTAGAAACAGTAACTATTGAGGGAAAAGTAGTAAAAGTAATTCCTACAACTTATGACGAGTTTATGATAAGTTTTAATAATCCTTTTAGGAAACCTAATGGTAGAAAAGCATGGAGGATGGATATATCAAAAGAAAATTCTAAGACAACAATAGAATTAATTTCTTCAAAAACTATCTCACAATATAATGTTAGATATATTTCTTATCCTTCTCCAATAATAATTGGTAACTTAGAGACTTCTTTAGATGTGCAAGGAATGGGATTAACTATTAATGGTAATACTGAAGTAGCTACATCAGTATTAAACGAACTATCTCACAGAGATATTATAAACATTGCAGTAGAAAACGCTGTATTAGATTACAGAGAAAGTTCTCTAAAAAGTAGAGTCGAAATGGACTCAAGAGCATAAAGATTAAAATATGTTAGGATTATTGATACAGATCCTTTACATTTGTAATAGTATCAAAAATTATTATTAATTAAAAAACAATTATTATTATGGGATTAGCTGGTCAAAACCAAGTTAGACACATGTACGTAGGACAAGCTCCTGAAAGTACAGTAACCTCAATGGCGACATTAGTGTCTGCAGGAGTTGCAAACGATTTCTTACTATTAGGTAAAGACGGTGACGCCGTTTCTGCTGGAGGAGACTTCAAATTATTTCAAAAGGATGCATTAGGAAACATTATCTCTAGTGATACCATCAAAGCTGATAATGTATTAGACGTAAGATCAGTTGCTTATCAAGCTGCTACAAACAAAGCGGTCACTATATCTGCATTGACAGTAGACGTTAATTCTCTTTATACGGTAAACATTGAGATTTCAGGACATGGTTCTTTATCTCAAGAAGACACTTATTTAAAGCAAGGATACTACAAAGCTGTTTCAGGTGACAACGCAGCATCTGTTGTTGATGGATTAATTGCATCATTGAATCGCAACTTTGCTCGTGAAGTAGGAGCAACTGCTTCAAGTAATCCTGCATTTTTATTCGCTAAAACTGGATCAGGATCTTCTTCTGCTTTAGTTGTTACTGGAAAAGAACAAGGATTAGGATTTGATGGAAACAAAAAAACTAAAGTGTACGATGACTTTACTGTAGATATATCTTGTCAAACTTACCCAACAGTTGCTACAACTACCGCAGGCTTTAAAGGAGTTGGTACAGGTTATCAAGTTCTTGAAATGGAATATTTCTTACTTGGTGAAAGAGGTGATACTTACAGACAAAATGGATACCCTCACAATATTGTAGGCCCTGCATTAGTTTCTTCTGCAAGTGGTTCTTATGATATTATCGAAGTATCTTACTACGATGAAGGTAGAAATGAAGCTAAGAAGTCTAAAAAATCTTTAACTATTGCAATTCCAACGGCAGCAGTGCCAAATGCAAATGTGAATGGAGTTATTGCAGACTTAAATACTATTTTAGGATCAGCTTCAGTAGCTGCTATCAAGGCATCATAGTAAAATCAATTAGATTATAACTTTAAAGGGACTGGAATTCAATTTTCCCAGTCCCTTTTTTTATTCATTAATAATAAAAACAATACTATGTCAATTACAGTAAATACATTTATGGTGTCTAATGACCTTAGCACTATTTCATTAGACGTAGAAGTAACATCTGGACAAACTGTAACGGAGATCTTATTATGGGATCAAGACTCTTACAAGAATCCATCTTCATCTGTTGATTTATCAAGTCTATTGACTGGTACGACAAATGCAGAAGCATTCAATATATCTGCAAGTGATGCGGGTGTTTCAAGCTTCAGTGGGATATACTTCTTACAAATAAAAACAAGTGAACCCAAAGCTATTATAGTAGCCACGCTCAGCTTGACACGATATTATATAGTTCAGGCTAAGTTAATTGCAAACATTGACTTATCATGCCTTAGTTGTAATGGTAACTTTCAAAATGCATTGCTATTTGACATGTATCTAGAAGCTACCAAGCAGTCATTAGTGCTGGGTAGATTCCAAGATGCTATTGATAATTTAAAAAAATTAATCATAACGGTTGATACATCTGATTGCGATGATTGTAATGATATAGAAGCGTTGATTTCAACTGCAGGAAATATTGTTTCAGTTGGAGTAATAGACTGCCTATTAACTGAGGACGAATCATAATGAAAGAAAAAGATGCAAGAATATTCGTAACATCCGTAGGTAAAGCCTCAAAAAGGCTTGAGCATTATGGAGATGCAAATTTAGAAGGGATATCCTTACTAAAATTGATATATAAGTATGCATGTTATTCAACCACATATAAGACTCTACAGAGGCTTAATTCTATGGTTTCGACACTACAGCTTACTGACCCTTTGATATGTATGGAGAGACAAGCTCTGCAGGCTTATTCAAGTGATATTGGAAAAGTAGGTATAGTTGTAATTGGACCAGACAGTAATACTGCTCCAACAATTACTTCAACATCTATTTCTTTAGATGATTCTACATATATATATACATTTACCTATAATGATTTATTTAGTGGATACAATGATGAAGATGGAGGCGTAGCAAGCAACTTTGTGGTTAATACGTTACCTAGTATTGGAGAATTATTTTATGACAATGTGGCAGCTGTAGTAAATACGCTTTATCTTGATCCGACATTATTAACTTATAATAGAAATGTTAATACAGGTATTTCTGAATCTTTTACGTTTAGTGCTTATGATGATGATAGTCAAGTACCGCTGGTATCTAATATAGTAACATGTGCAGTTACAGCAGTAGAAATATCTGTTGAAAATGAACCAGCTACTGTTGGAGACACTAACATTTACGAAGAGAACAGAACTACAACTGTATTTACTTCGGCAGACTTTACAACTAATGCAATTGATGAATACTCTGACCCTGAAAATGACTTGCTAGACGCAATCAAGATACTTGAAATATCTGCAGTTAATGGTGGATTATACTATTACTATGGATCTGTAGTTACTGTTGATCAGATAATTACTAGAGAAGATTTAGATGCAGGAGCGTTCTATCACACAGCAGCAGACTCTAGTGCAATAACAACAGATACAATATCTGTAGCTATTAGAGATGAAGGATCAATGATTTGGGTAGAATAATTTAAAAATAAAACAATGCTAATAACAATAACAAATAGTGGGGCTGCCAATGGTAGGCCCACTTCAACAGGAGTAAATACTATAAGCAACATAGAGTCTTTAGGAGAATATACATTTACCGTAGCAGATTTTACAACTAATACTGTACCGGAATATTCAGACCCAGAAGACGATCCTTTGAAATACATAAAAATAACATCTATGCTTAGCAGTTCTATCACTACAGGATCTTTAACGCTTGGTGGTGTTGAGGTGATATCTGGTCAGCTCATTTATACTGGGGATATTTCTTCAGGAAATCTAAAGTATACGGCTGAAGGAGATGTAGCTTATGTAGCTATTTTTGGTTTTGATGTTGCAGATACTGGGTCAAGTTCATTGAGTGGGCTAAATGCTGGGATTATGAGCATTAGTGTACTAAAAAAAGAGAATGAATCTCCATCAAGTGTGGGTGACGGAACAGTTAGTACTCTTTACGCTACTACCGTAACATTCACTGGGGCTGATTTTACTACATTAACATTACCAGTTTATGCGGATCCAGAAGGTGATGTAGCAGATAAATTAAAAATACTTGATTTACCTGCCGATGGAACATTAATGTTTAATGGTTTATCAGCAACGATAAATCAAATAATGACTTTTGATGAAATAGAGGCTGGTTATTTTTCTTATGTACCAGATACATTAATAACGAATCTTCAGCAATTAGAATTTAATTTTGCTATAGCTGATGCGGGTTCAGGAATATTTGTATCATAATGGGAAAGATGTTAATAAATGTAGGCGAAGAACTAGTCGTTATTCCCGAAGAAGCAGATGTAAAATTAGGTGGGTTATTAATTAGCGACACAGCATGTCTTAGTACATTTACTGTTAGCGCAAAAACAACTACTTCAGCATGGCTTAGTTGGTATAGCGCAACAGGTAATTATGCATTAAATAATGCAGGCACTAATGGTCAAACTATTACAAGTATTGTATCATTCACCTTAACTATAGATGGTTATTCTTCACCGAAGCAAGTATACAATACGGTAGTGGAAACTGTTACGTTTTATCTTCACGATAGCGAAGGAGGAACTCTATTAGATGCTAAAAGTTTTACCAGGATGGTAAGCGGACAGTTCTGTTAATTGTTAATGATTCAATAGTATATGACATTAATACTTGACTTATTTGTTTTTATTTTATATATTTGCCAGTAAGTCAGTATTAATTAAAACATTTTATATGCAAGATTTAGAGTTGATTAAAGAATTCCTAAGAAGTAAAGTTAGTTATTTAAACGAAGGGAATTCAAGAATACAGTTGTATTTATCACGTAGGTACAATGGTCATCAATTTAGTTTTAAAGAAATTAAAGAAGCAAAGAAGCAATTAAGAAAAGAAATATCACTGGGTGCTAAACCAGTAAAAGAAATCAAGGAAGCTAAAATAGAGGTAACTCCTGAATTACTAGAAAAGTTCAATGAATTAGCTAAGCAAATGGGAATGAAGGGGCTAGAAGCACCTGTCTCAGCTGTAGATCCATTACAATCTATTCTACAAAGAAAACAAGCATTAAGAGGGTTTCATACCCCAGCGGTAAAGGATCAAATTGGGATGCATATTTTATTAGGATGCAACCACGTTCCTTTTCACAATAAACAACTACACCGTGGTATCATGCAATTAATTGTAGACCACAAAGAAAACATTAAAGGATTTCACCTTCTAGGTGACTTCTTAGATTTAAACCCATTGTCAAGTCATGACAGAGGTAGATTTACTGCAGTTCCAGGATTAACACTAAATGATGAGTACCAAATTGGAAGTGATCTACTACATGATTTTGATAGAGTTTTACCTAAAGATGTATGGAAGACATACCTATATGGTAATCACGAGGATAGATACAATAGATGGATGTCTGTCATGGATAATGCAAAGACTCCATTGGTATCTCCTGAAGAGGGTTTAAGATTATGGCAAAAAGGATACAACGTAAAAACTAGTTGGGCCCAAGATTATATTACTATTGGAAATGACTTTGATATATTTCATGGTGTTTACTTTAGTATTCATAATGCAAAAGCTCACTTAGATAAGTTGAGAAGAAGTTGTGCATATGTACATACTCACCGTATCCAAAATTATAGAGAAGGAGAGATGGCGGCTTTTAACATTGGGGCTTGTGCTGATTTTACTTCTAAAGCATTTAACTATGCATCACGTCCAATGAAACAACAGTGGGCCAATGGATTTGCAATCAACATGGTTGATGAATTGGGTAGATCTAACATAACACAAATAAATGTAACGCCAGATGGACATTTCTATTTTGGTGGATTAAAATACTAATCATGACAAAGAAAGAAATAATCTATCAAATCTTAGAAAAACTAAATATTCACAGTGATGATACACGTATCACTGAAGAGTTAGTTTCAAGTTTCATTGATACAAAGAGAGCAATGCTGTTAAAGCAACAGTATTCTAAAAGTGCCTGGAATTTACCAGCTGATACTAAGCAGGAGTTATGCCTAAGTCTTAGTTTGGTTGATAAAGTTGATGGTTATTCTTGCGCAGGTAAGATTTTAACAACAGAGGCATTGCCAGCATCAATTAAGATCAAGGGTAAAGAAGGCCCTCTTTTAGTTAGAAAGAAAGATGGTAGCGTTATTTCATTGAGCATAATTGCAGTCGAGAGAGTGCCTTATTTGTTTCAAAATAGATATATACAAAACATTACTTATTGCGCAATCGATTTAAATGGCAAGCTACTTATAATTTCAAACAATGATAAGCACAAGTTCTTGAAGAATATTAAAGTGACGGATATATTTGAGAGCCCTGAAGAGGCTTTAAAATATGAATGTGACTATGATAGTTCTGTAGATTCCTGGGACATTGAGTACCCTTGTGAGTTAGCTATGGTTGACGTTATGGTTGAATTAATTACTAAAGATCTAGTGAAGACGTTAAGTATTCCTGGAGACAACAAAAATGATGCACTAGATGACAGACGATAAGGAAGATAAAAGATTACATAGAGTCAAAGCAGATTTTGGTAATAGTGATTATTACAGACACTTTTTAAAAGAAACTGAAAATACCCACATCTCTAGAGCAACTTTTGGAGATGTATTAAGGAAATTTAACAACCATGTTAGAGAGAGAATCTCTACAAAGGGGGCAGAATATTTTATGCCTCTTAGAACTGGGAAGATTGAATTAAGAAAAATTAAGACTGAAGTTAAGCTAGATGATAATGGGAAGGTTGTAAATAATCTACCTATCAACTGGAAAGAGACTAGGGCACTATGGGCAGAGAATCCTGCAGCAGAAAAAAAGAAGACTAAAATTAGGTACACTAATGAACATACTGATGGTCACACTTTCAGAATATTCTACAGAACATCTAAGGCTAACTTCAAAAACAAGAGTATATACAAAATGAAATTCAATAGAACTATGAAAAGAGATCTTTCTAAATCTATTTTTGCAGGACGTATAGATGCATTTATAAAATAACAATAATGGCAAGTACCGGAAACTTAGTAAGTATTAAAATGATAGCTGACAGGCTATTGAGAAATCCCTTAATGAAGGATCTTAGCTATGAATTCATTGTAGATAATGCAATTCAGATTCTAAGAATATTAGATGCTCCTTCTATCTATGTAACACGTAGAGAAGGATTAAATGTAGAAAACTACAGAGCGCTTAAGCCTATTGATATGATCAAGATTGAAGGTATTGTTCGCACAGATGTAGGAAATAGTCCTATTACATTACAATCTAGTGAAGATATTTCTCAAGAATTCTTCAATGTAAGTGAAAGCTTACCAAATAGAAAGGATTATACATATAGTGTAAACAGCAAATACATAAATGTAAACTTTGATGAAGGTGATATTAACATAATTTACAAAGCTATTGCTACCGATGAGGAGTGCTACCCTCTTGTACTAGACAATGAGACTTTACTTAGATGTGTTGAAAGCTATATAAAATGGAAGTGGTTTGATATTTTAAATGACATGGATCTAGTATCTGACAAAAAGCTTAATAAGGCTGAAGTAGATTACTGTTTCAACGTAGCGCAAGCAGATGCAAACATGAAACTTCCTAGCACAGATGAGATGGAGACACTTACAAATACAATTGTTCAATTAATCCCAAGCAGAACTGAATTCTCAAGAAGATTTGAATTCCTAGGTGCTCAGGAAAATCTAAGAATCCAATAATGATAAAACAACATGTTTCAAGCCCTACGGGGATGTCTAAAGATTTATCTAGCGATAAGCAGGGCAAGAAGTATTTCGACGCAAAGAACATACGTATTCTTGCTACTGATCAAAAAAGTACATTCGCTGTTACTAACGAGGTTGGAAACAAATTGGTATTTACTATTCCTACTCCCTCACTAAATTCACTTAATACAAGTATTGATTATACAGTTAATGGTTTAGATAAATACCTAAATTACGAGACAAATTCAAGCGTATATCCTAGATGTATCATTGAAAAAGAATATGATGGTAAAACATCAGGTACTCAAGAAATTATAGGAACAAAGGAACTTAGAGATTCTGCCTTAATAATTTCAACAGATGGTAATGGGTTTGATTGCTTCTGGGAACTTACTAATTTGAACAGTGGAAACTTTGACTTAAATTTATTATACATAGCTAATTTATCTTTATCAAAAGATAACTTAGTACAAATATTATACAACTATGAAAATTCTATCATACAGAAGATATATTTCGTTGATGGTGTACATCAGCTTAGATACTTCAACATCAGGCAAAGCAAACTCAATGGTGACTCAATCGATTTGGTCAATCTAGATCCGAGTGCAATTGACGTAGTGAGTCCGTTCTCTTTATCAGAACCTGAGATTAACGGGGTTATTGGAGGTGGATCTCATACGTCTGGAATGATTCAGTATTCTTACGGATTGTACATCTTAAATGGTGCCCAAACATCAACTTCACCTTTATCGAAATTAATTCCAATAGACAAGGGTCTTGGTTTGGGAGGAGGAGAGTTAAATGAAGTTCTTGGGAAATCAGTTAGCTTAACTATTCCTAATATCGATCAGAAGTTTACTCACATTAAGATTTACTCTGTAAAATATACATCATATAATCAGAGTCCTGAAATAAAGATTGTTGCCGACAAAGAAATAGATAGTTTTACATCATTAAGATTTACAGATGATGGATTAACTGGTACATCTATATCAATAGAGGCCTATACATTTCTAGGCTCTAATCCAATAATACCAAGACATATTGCTACTAAAGATAATAGGTTATTTCCCATCAACATTATAGAGCAACCTTTTGACATTGATCTGGACTGTAGAGCATTCTCGTTTAACTCACTAAGTATTTGTAAAGTAATTGACAATGCTTATGTTGACAACGGAGGTAATATAAATGGTTCAGTTTCTACAGTAGATCCTACAACATACTCGTTGCCAGAAAACAATGATTCAATCAATGCAGATTATGATGCATATAAATATAAATCTAATGGATCTAGTCCAGGAGCTTCAGGAAAATACCTTGAAGTGGATTTTGTACAGTCAAGCGTTTCAAATTATGAAGACAAACAATTTTTTAAAGATAATGAACTATATAGAATTGGAGTAAAGTTCTACAACAGACTTGGCCAAACTTCAGATCCTAAATGGATAATGGATTTAAAGGCACCAGCAGGCAACTTAAATGGTAATTACAACCAACTACGCATTACTTTTAGCAGTGAGTTTAACACATGGCTTAATGATTTATCTAATTTTCCTACTGAAGATGACATACCTGTTGGGTATAGAGTCATCAGAGCTGATAGAACTTTAACAGATCAAACAATATATGCTCAAGGATTTATCAATCCAATGGTCGCTAACTACTTAACCAAAAATAATATAACATCTCTACAGGATAGAGTTGAGGCTGTTGATTCAACTTCATCTGATATTATACCATCAATGACCAGGATGTTTGACACTATGACTCCTTTTGTTAAATGTAAAGATTATTATGATTTAGCTGCAGCTAGTGAATCAGACGGAACTCCTAGACGTAGTAACAAGACTGAAGGATTTAAAGCTGCTTCTAGTAGAGATTGGAGAGCACAGAATTTCCAACATAATAGACTAATGCAATTCTTTAGTCCCGATGTATTATTTAGAGATAATCAAATAGACTCTAGTTTCAAATTAAGAGTATTAGGATTGGTTGAGGAAAGCTCTACACATAATTGGGCTACTGAAACAAATCCCATTACATCAATAGATACTGTGGAGTCAAAATTTACTGGAGGAATAACTAGTGGATCAGATAATGTATCTATAACGGAAATAACATCTAGTGCTACATATATTGCGGATATTGGATTCTTTGGTCCCACTAATGGAGAAAACACACATGCAACACATCAAGTATTCAGGGAATTTCTTGGAGACTACAATGAAGCTTCAGGAATAAATGAATATAATATTTATGGAACTCCTGAGATAACTCCTCAAGGTGCAGATTTCTCAGCATATAACAATGATTATAAGTTAAGGTATTCAAACAACTTAAAAACAATGTACATGGATGATTGGAGAGAGTCTGGTGATGTTAATGGTGATTCTGAGGTTCAACTTAGAGGTTGTAATACTATTGGTGCAAAGTGTATTACTTTTGCTGAAGGTGTTGATAACTCTAATTTTCCAATAGGATCAAGAAAAAGTATTGAAGAGATTCACTCTTTAGCAAATACTGGTGCCAGTAACGGTGTATTACTTGCTGAATTCGTTAAAGATTCAAATCAACTGTATGTTGGTGGGATGTATGGAGGAATGACATATGAGTCAAAAAGAAATGCTAGCTATATAGATATAGGAGATTACAATGATATTGCTACCAATGGAGTTCTCATAGATTCTCCCGGTGATACATTCGTAAATATCTTTACATTTACCAAGTTAGTTAAAGATAATACTGAGATTGTTTCTACAGATTACAATCTAGTTTCAGAAATAGTAAGTATCAAGGTGGAAACAACTGTTGATCTAAAGAATAGAGATGATTTATCTCTAGGACAGTGGGATAACAGATGGCAACCTAAATATGACGAGTATCAAGAGTATAATACTGTCTATTCTCAACAACCAACTTTATCTAAATCAATAGATTCAGGTACAAAATTAAAAAAGATTCAAGAGTTTGACGGAAGATTAATGTCATCTAAGGAAAAGATTCCTGGAGAATTTATTGACAGCTGGACAGATTTCTTAGAAAATGAGAAAATGGATCTAGACGGAAAGTATGGGCCAATTAATGCTGTAGTAAATTTTAATGATGAGATATATTGTTTACAAGATACTGGCGTTGCGCACATTGCTATTAATCCTAGAGCACAGATTCAAGCTAATGACGGTATAGCACTTGAGTTAGGTGCTGGAGGAATACTTCATGACTATAATTACAAAAGTACAACATCTGGTTGTTTAAATAAATGGGGAGTTATTTCTTCAGAGCAAGGATTCTACTATGTGGATGTAACTAATAGCGCAATAATGGGTATTAGTAGCAAGAGTGTTACTAGATTGTCAGATATTAAAGGGTTTCATCATGAATTATTGAATAGAATGAACAGTAATGAATTGAGAACTGACAACCCTGTAAAAAGTTACGGTATATCTGTAGGTTACAACTCTGTAAATTCAGATGTTTACTTCTCATTCCACCAATCAAATGATAGTTTTACATTAGGCTTTAACGAGAAGGTTGGAGAATTTGTTAGTTACTATGACTATGTGCCAAGCTGGTACATTAACAAAGGTAAAATAATGATTACTTCATCTCCGGAAGATACAGAATTGTGGGAGCATTTCAAGGGTTCACCTAATCATTTTTACGGAACACATTACCCAAGCTCAATGACATTACATATTGCACCTCCTGGAAATGAAATTATTCTTAACGGAGCTTCATATAAGATGGAACTTACAAATAATACCACAGGAAATGAAGTATTAGCTAAAGGCCTTACGGGGGTTAGGGTTTATAATGATTATCAGGATTCAGGAATGGTTGATCTAGTTAATAGACAAAATGTATTTAAAAAGTTTAGAAACTATAAAGTTAATTTTCCAAGAGATAAAGGCTCTAGAGATAGAATACGTAGTGCTTGGTGTTTTGCTGAGTTTGAATTTAGCAATCCAGATGGAAACAAATTAATCTTGCATGACATATCAATATTCTTCACGCAGCATTAACACTGTGTGATATAGAATATTGACATTTAATTCATTATTTCATATATTTGTATTATGGTCTATAACGATGACGGAAAAAAGAAAAAAAAGAAGCCTGGGTTTAACGCTCAGGCTTTCAAGCATGCTATAAGTATGATAGAGTCTAGTGGTGGAAAATTCTTAGACAATAAGTATTCTTCTGCTGCCGGTAAATATCACTTCCTATATAATTCAATTAAGAATGACCCATCAATGAAAGGTGTAAGTAAACAAGAGTTTATGAACAGGCCTGAATTGCAAGAGTCAATAATGGATAAAGCACTGAATGGAGAGTTAGAGAACTATCCTTACGGTGAGAGTTATGCTAATAAACTGCAGGAGAAGTACAATTCTAAATACAATGTAAATGAATTGTCAGCCTTAGTGCACTTCTTGGGCCCAGGAAACGCCAGGAAATTCCTTAAGGATCCAGATACTTTTAAAGTTCCAGGGAGAAGGAATGCAACTGGTCAAGAATACTTATCTAAATTTCAAGGATTCTTTGATGAATACAATGCAGCCAATGCACCAAAACCTAAAGAGCAGCCTGTCATCAAAACCAATACCTCTACTACTTCTCCCAAGAGAAATGAAGAAAATAACCTATTGCAACCTATAGATAACACTAAAGTTGTCATGCCAGAGTTTAAACATAAAGCTGAACCTGTTCAAAATCCTAGTGAATTAATATACAATCTTGACCTTAATAAAACTAATGCCCAGGATCAAGCTAATGAATTCAATAAAGGTGGAAATTTAAATTCAGAAAGTAGTGTTAAAGATTTAGTTACTATATTTGAGGGTGGAGGAACACATGAGCAGAATCCTAATGGAGGTATCCCTCAAGGAACTGGATCTAATGGTAAGATAAATCTTGTAGAGGAAGGTGAGACCAAATGGAATGACTACATATTTTCAAATGCTTTTTCACTTGACGGAACTTTTACAGGAAAGGACGGTAAATCTTTAAATGTATTTGATAAAACAGGGTCTCTGGATTTATATACATCTCCATAGAAACTTTAATAAATTTAGATAGAGTCCGGATATAAAGCCAGGTAAACAGATTGAAAAAGCAATATCAAAAAAATTAGTAAAAAAAATTAGGTATGTAGAATTTTTATAAAGCATTCAATAATGACAATGTTATTGAATTACTTAATAATGTTGCACACCAAAATAATAACAACCAAGATAGTTATAAACTATCATAAATAAGATAATATGGATATAATTTCTAAGTTTAATTTGCCAACTTATGTTAAAGGGAAGTCTTTCTCAGAAGCTAGTGCGATAATTGCAAAAAGATTTGAGGATAGAAATAGTCCTGAAGATGTAGCTACACTAAATGACTTACAGGGTAGACTTCAGCAAGCTCAAGAGTTTGTAAAGTCTGAGCAGGAAGCTAGAACTAAACCACAGCATCAAATGCCAGACGGTTCTATGATGGATGGAGCATCTCATCAAGAAGGAGCGTCAGCGATGAATCAGCCCTCGGCTAATTCAGGAGGTGCAGGGCCGTCAGGCGCTGAGCAACTGGCCAATCAGTATTATGGTGGTGGTAAACCTGAATTTCAAGATGTTAAAAATGCAAATGGTGCTCCAGGAATTGGTTCTTATCTTGGTGCCGCAACAGGAGCTTTAGACTTAGGTAAAACAGCTTTTGGTGACACAGGTATTGACACTAGTGGTGCTACTGCTGCGCCAGAAGTACCATCAATAGGAGGTGCTGCGGCAAGCGGTGCAATGAAAGGTGTTCAAGCAGGAATGGCATTTGGACCTTGGGGTGCAGCAATAGGTGGCGTATTAGGAGGTGCAGCAGGATTAATTGGTGGAGGAAAGGCTCAAAAAGCTGCAGATACTGCTAAAAGAAATTTTTCTTATAATGAACATAACCAAGCATCAAATAGCTATCATAAAGGTGGAAAAAAAGATCACGCTAATAACTACTATGGTGGAGGCTCTAAGTCTAAGTATAACGAATACTATAAAGGTGGTGAAGATGATGATTTAGATCCAATGGTTCCGCCAACAGATATAGACTTTATGGCTGAGAATGATGCATTTATGAATCGATCTAGACAGGGACAGCCTTTGGCAGATGCGGATGAGTATGGTGACCTAGAAGTATTCAAAAGTAAGCATAGTAATGACCCTATTTTAGAAACTGTAGACTACAAAGATCAGCAAGATACAATAAATGAAGACTCTAGATTAAAAGCTGATTATAATATGTATACAACAGATTCATCTGAATCAAAATACAATCCAGGAGAGTTATTGAGATATGCTCCAGCAGCAATGAATTTAGGACAGCTTGCAAGATTGCAGAAGCCTGGTCAAGTTGGATTAAACAGACTTACTGACATGTATAAGCCACAACAAGTTGATGAAAGAGGTATGCAAAATGCGGCTCAAAATGCAGCTAACGTAAATAAGGATGCAATTTTATCTTCTTCAGAAGGGTCAGCTAGTGCAGCTAGAGCAGCTTTATTAGGTTCTGAACTAAATGCTTCAAGAAATTTATCAGGTGCGTATCAAGCAGCTACTGCAGAAAATAGACAAGACAATAGAAAAGCTCAAGAGTTTAACACAAATATTAACAAAACTAACCTTAACCAATCTAATCAAGAGACTAATCTTAATTTAGAACAACAAGCAGCTTACCAAACTAACAAAAGTAAATTACTATCACAAATAGGAAATGATTTGGGAGGAGTAGGAAAAGAGGAGTTGTTGAAGAGGTATCCTGAATTAATGGGAATGAACTACAATTGGAAAGGTAAGCACAAAAGTAAAACTCAAAAGAAGAAGTAATTACAAAAATATTTAATACATTTACATTATGGCAGGTAGAACAAGTGACATACAAACTTCATCATTTAAACCTCTAGATCTCAACGAGATCATGATGGTGCCGTTGGCTAAACAAAAGATGGAAGATGAGATATTGATGGGAGCTGATAAATTTGGTGCACTCACATCTGACGTATTAGGCGCAGATTCAGAGGCAGCTACCGGAACTATAAATAGTTTTAAAGATAGAGCATCTGCATTGTCTGATGAAGTTATATCAGGCGGTGTGTCAAGAAGTCAGTTCAACAAGTTAAGAGCACTTAGAGGTGAGACTAACGCTGAAATGAGTTCTGGATTCGTAGGTAAAGCTATGGCTAATAAGAAAGCTGCAGCACAATACATTCAAGCATTAGCTACCAAGAAAGAGAGGCAAGCAGGATGGTCACCACAGCAAGCTCAACAATGGGCCCAAGCACAAGTTAATGAATTTCAAGGAACTCAGGCTGACGATGGATCATTTAATTCTTTCACAGGTCAAGAGATGGCTCTTAAGGTTGATGAAGATGAATTCTTAAAAGATGCTGTTGACAGTGTATCGGAACATGTTGGTCAAGAAGCTTTAGCATCTGTTAGGATTGGTGGTATTCCAGCATTTCAGAGAGCATTTCAAGAAGGAACCATTAAGTCAAAAGATTACAATAGAATAATGGACGCTATAATAACTAAGTCTATGAATAATCCAGACTTACTAGCTTCATTGCAACAACAAGCATTCTTTACAGGAGAAGAAGATCCTTTTGATATGGGTCACTTTGACTACAAAACTGTAAAAGGTAAGGATGGTAAGGATCATACTGAGAGAACGTTTGTAAATGGTACAAGTAGATATGGTAGAAAAGCTGCAGGATTAGGTCGTGCATCTTGGTATAGTAATAAGAATGTAGACACAAGATTCCTTAAGGATGAGATTGGATTAAAAATGTATACTGACGGAATGGATCAGAGATCTGCATTAAATGTACTTCAATTCAATCAAGGAGAAATGATGCAAGATAAAGTTAAATCACTAGATGTTATTAAAGAAAACATTGAGTTATATGGTGGTGAGGCTAAGAAGTATTTAGGTTTCGCTCAAGCAAGAGAGAAAGAATTATTAGCAGGAGGAGCTACAGCTGATGAAGTTAAACTTGACAGGGAATACAAGAGATTAGACAAAGCTTACATGGACGGTAATACTGCATATAAAAATTCTAAAGCTAGAATGGCAAATATGTATAAGCGTACTGAAGCAAAGATGACTCCAGGGGATCAGAAGCTTAAGAAAGGTTTTGATATCCTAGATCAATACGATGGAGATGCAATAAAAGCCCTTCAAGCAATATCTCCAGATGAACTTAAGAGAAGCATTTCTGCAAATAGTTTAAAATATGGTGAAAATGAAGAAGAAAGAGCTAGAAGAATAATATTTCAAAAAGGAGGTATAGAATTAGGTCACGGAATGTCATCTTTCTTACACACTACAAATGGATACAACAAGAGAAGAGAAGATGTTCTTGAGGAGTATTTAGTTGCTGACCCAACAGCTAGTTCTTTTACTAGATTGAATGGTGAATCAACTGGAAAATTTGCTACAAGAATAGGTAGAGCAAATGCACTGATGTCAAAAGAATTCTCAATGGACGGAGCTGTGTTAGCTAATAGTCTAGGAGATGTGAAAACTAACCACGAGATAACTGACCTGGGAGATTTAGAGGAAGGTAAAGGCTACATATATCAAGTTGAAGGTACTGATGGATTTGATGATAATGGTGATCACTTTAACAATGTTATAGTAAGAAACCCATCTACAGGAAAATCCACTTCAATTCAAGTTATAGATAACTTAAACAATACTGAATTAATGGCTCAAGCTCATTTACTTCAGCAAGGTGATTATGCTCAAAACAAACTTGGTGTTGAGATTGAGGCTAAAATTAATTACATGAAGCAAATAAAGAAGGGTGGATTAGGTTATCAAAAAACAGGAGTAATACCTTTAGCCAATTTATTTGATGATGAAAAGAAGAGATTAACGACTACATATCAAATGGTTACAGCTATTGACGGGCTTAAGTATTATAAAGTAATGATTGGTGATACAGATATAAATGATGGTCAACCTCTATATGGTGAAACTGAAGTAGCAGTAGCTCTTCAGAAATTTATGACTCAATTACAAAACGATAAATAATGGCAAAGAAGTTTAAGAACATAGTTTATAGTCCAGAGTTAGAAAATACAAAGGTAAATCAAACAGAGGAGACAAAAGTTGAAAATATAGACCCTACGGATCCTCCTAAGAAAAAGTACCCAGGTATAAATTTCAATACGGAGCTAGAATCTAATATAACTTACGATAAGAATTATGATATTAATCTTGGCGAATACAGCGATGAATTAGGTAGTAATATATACATGCCTCAAACTGATGACGGTATTGATGTACTTAATCAAACTAGGGCTGATCAGCAGGGAGTATTTTCCCAAGCTGGTAACTTCCTTGGTCAAGCTGTAGTTGGTGAGATCATTGGTGGTACAATAGAAGGCTTAGGGTATTTACTTGACATAGGATCAGTAGTTGATGTTATGCAGGGAGATGAGGCTGACTGGGGTAACTTTATCACAGACTTCGGACAAAGTATTCGTACTGGTACTGAAGAGAACATGAGAATACATCAGGATCCAAGTGCTCATGGATTTGGAAAAATGGCTGACTCAGGCTGGTGGTTTAGCAATGGTGTATCAATAGCATCTACACTGTCAATGCTTATTCCTACGATGGGAGCAATGAAAGCTTTATCATTTGTTGGTAAAGGTGTTGGAGCTAGTAAAGGTATGCAAGCTGTTAGGAAGTCAATTGGACTTGCTGGAAAGATGGGTACTAAAGGTAAGTGGATGACTGATGGTATTTCACAGGCTGTATTATCTCGTAACATTGAGAACTGGATGGAAGCTCATGGAACCTTTGAAGATTATAAATCAAGTAGGGCCGGTAAAACTAATCCACAAACAGGTGAAGTATTCACAGAAGATGAACTTACAACACTTGCATCAGACGCTGCAGCTAGTAACTGGAAAAAAGGCTGGGCAATGCTTGCTCAGGATATTCCACAGTACTTAGCATTAGGGAAGGTATTTAATCCTATTTCTAAAAAGATGACAAAAGCATCAACTGCTGCTGCAAAGAAAGGTATTGTTTCTAAAATGAAACCTTGGCAACAAAAGAGTGTAGCAATAGCTAAGACATTCTTTGGTGAGGCTGGTGAAGAATCTTATCAATACTTAATTTCAGAGCAATCAAAACTTAAGTCTGATTTAGACGTAGGATATATTACTCAAAAACAATATGACGAGAAGATGTCAGAAGCTATTGGATCTGAAGAGATGCTTACCTCTGCATTTTTTGGTGGACTTGGTGGTAATGTATTTCAAATGGCAGGTACAGGAGTAAATGATGCTTTTAAATCTAAGGATAGAAAGTCATATGAAAAGAACTTGGCCGAATCATACACTGAACACATAGGGAACAAATCTAAGCAAGTTTCATTGATGTTTCAATATCTTAATCAATCTGACGAGAAAGGCTCTAAGGTGTTAAGAGATCAAGTAATTAACGACTCAATGATGAATCTTGCAACAGAGGCATTAGAGATGGATAAGTTTGATCAATTCTATGAGACTATAGGATTAGTTTCAGAGATGTCTGAAGAGGATCTTAAAAACTTTGAGGCTCAAGCTGGACAGGAATTTAGCCCTGAGCTAGCAAAACAATATGCACCTCAGCTTCAAAAGAAAGCAATTGAAATAAGAGATATTTATCTTAAAAATAGAAATAGTTATTCTGCAACAACCTCATCTAGATTGTCTAGATTGGAAATGGAGAATAAAGGATTAGCAGATAGATCTGTAAAGGGAAGAGAACAAGCTAGAATACTTAGGGGTAAAGCTCAGGAGAGTTTTAAGACCAAAGCATCTGAATCTTTACACTCTAAATTAGCATTAAGAGAAAAAGGTCAAGTACTTAGAAGGAGAAAGAAAGCTTTAACTGCAAGATTAGCAGCTGAAAAGAAAGACTATCCTAGAAGAAAATTCATACAAGAGGCTCTTGATGACAATGCAAGATCATTTAAGAAGTACCAACTAGATACCAGGAATCAAACTAAGGCAAATAAAGCTTTACAGGGTGAGGACAAGGAAGCTAAAGCACTTCAAGCAGAAGATGATGCTGCTTCAGAGAAGACGTATGATAAATTATACAAAGAAGAAGTATTATCTGCACTTGAGGCAGAGGCTGTAGCTGAGGAAAATATCATAATCAACAATGAAGACATGGCGTTTTCAAAGTCTGATGAAGGTATTAGACTTACTAATCAAGAGAACTTAAATAAGAAGATTGATTCTTATGACAATATTACTGACAAGGATGTAGCTATTAAAAAACTTAAGGAAGTTAGGGATGACCTGGCTGACAATATTGACTATTTATCTGAAGAAGAGAAGATAGCTCTTAAGGATACTGTTAGCGCTAAGATTAAAGAGTTAGAAACTAAACAGAAAGAAGAAGATGCTACAGCAAAAGCTGAGGCAATTGAGTCTGAAAGATTAGCTAAACTCAAGAAACAAAATGAAGATACAGCTGTTGCAAGTAATCAAAAGGTTACTGAAATAGAAGATGTTATTGAAGACGAGAATGCAGATGCAGATCCTATTTTATCAGAGGAGCAAATGGACGAGTCTGCAAAAAGAGATAAGCAATTAGTTGGTTCAGGACAATACATGGCAATGCTAGATAAAGTCACCAATAAAGATGGATCTAGTGCTACGCCAGGATATGATGAATACGTGCTTAATCCTTCAAGCAAGGTAGGTCACGAATTTAGATATACTCCTGTATCAATGGATCAGAAACTTACTAAAGCACAAAATGATGCTATAAGTGATTTTGAGAAACTTCGCCCAGGTGATACTGCTCCACAAAATGTACTTGATAATTTACCTATCAGGTCTAGCCATACTGAACATAGCGATGTATTCACATTCCTTAGAACTAAACCAAGTGAAAGTGCGCCTCTAGAAGATAGATTGGCATATGAACAAGGGTATGCAGCTCAAAGAGAAATTATTATAAACAAATTACTTAACGGTGAGGATGTTACTTCGACGGTAGCATTAAATACTGGTGGTGATTTAATGATGGATTATGATGCTGAGGAAAGATTGGTTCCAGAGCATTCTGTATTAGATTTACTGCAGATAAGTGGTGACGAGTCTAAGGTTGAATTAATGGTAACTGATAAAGAAGGTTACTTAATGGATACTCAAAAGAAAAATGACAAGGATCTAGGTAATAGATCTATGTTACTTAGTAGAGATTCATCTAAAAATAGAATGCCTTATCGTGGTGGTATGTTCTTAAAAGTTAAGAAAGCTAATGGTGAGCCATTTGCATTAAGACTTAACTTAAAGAGGAATACTAGAAAACAAGCAGAGTTATTGGCTGAACTTTTAATTAAGATTGGTGTTCCAGTTGCTAAACGTGATGAAAATGGAAAGATTGTCACTAATAAAGAAGGAACTCAAGTTGTGGAAAAAGAACTTGTATTAGGTACTACAATATCTGAACTTGATCAAGAGTTGCAAAGTGAGATTCGTGAGCAAATGGGGCCTGAAATAGACATGCTTGATGCTAAATACAAGAATCCTACAGTAAATGATTTGATTAACTCATTCGTATATGTATCTGAACAGACTGAAGGTAAAACTTCTGAGTTATATTTCAGTGCAGATAACCACTTAATGTTTGGTGGAGGGAAAAGTATCAATTTAAAAAATAGAGCTGAGGCAGTACCTCAAGAAGAATTAGTTGAATTCTTGGTTAATAGCAAGAGAAGACAATTCAAGCTCTCAATGTGGAATGAAAATGGGGCTTATAGAAAGTATGTACTTGATAACAAAATAATTAGTACAGACGGAACTATTGATGGTCCTCTGTTCCAGAACACAAGAAAAAGAACTAAGCGAGGTGACATGACTGGTAAGAGAATTCAGCTGTACATGGAGCCAATTACAAATGAGCTTGCTGTTGAAATGGATGAGAGTGGTCAAGTATCAACTACACTTAATCTTTCAGACATAAAAGGGTACAAACCTAAAAAGACCCAAAAAGCTAATGATACTGAAATTAGTACAGTTGAAAAGAATGACGTATCTTCACATTCAAAAGGAAGCCCAGTGAGTCAAACATTCTTAACATTTGAGTCTGATGAAGCCATCAATGAAGTAGATAATTTTGATGATGTTGATTTTGATGATATAAACATGGGATTTGATCCTTCAGAAGATTTATCTAAACAAGATGATGGTAAGCCTGAAACTAAATGTAAAAAATAAAAAGTAAATATGAAAGTTTGTACTATAGTTAACAAAACTAACGGAAAAGAATCTGAACTTCATAAAAAGTTTTTAGATGTATTTAAAAATCAAAAGGAAGCAGATTTTTTCTACGCAAAAGTCATGGGTAATGACTTCAAGGCCTTATTTGGGGACTGGGAAGGAAATTACAATGGAACTTCTGAAGAGAAAACTGGAGCTACATTACCTAATGGAGAGCCAGAGTTATTTAATATACCTGGAACAACTCAGTATTACTTTAAACTACTTGATGGAACTCACTTTGTAATTAATAAAAAAGGGCTTAGAGGTTCTTTCACGCCACAGCAAATTAAAGAAGTATCAAAATATCTTTTATTCAACTTTGTTGAGAAGGGTGGTATTGATTCATTCAATGAGCTTAAGGCAGGTAATGGTGAGTCTAAGTTAATGGGAACTATAGAGGAGGCTATTAGAGAATACAAACTTCAATTGTCTGCTCTCCCGGAAGGATCTAGAGCAAAACAGGCATTAACTCAGAGAATTGAAAAGGTTGAGTTATTCAAAGAGGACTTTAAGAATGAACTAATAACTCATTTAGATGCTTTGGGAAAAAAGTATTTAGAAGACATTATTGATGACTCTGGAAATATCGAGGGAGAAGTAGACGAAGATGATAAAGGTGGAGGTATCAATATTTTCGAATCTATGACTGTAAATCCTAAGTCAACTGCAACTGTGAATACTAAAATATTCCTATCTCAATTGATATCCAAGAAGTTAAATCCAAAGACTGGAAAGAAAGAGGATTTAAGATCTGGATTTTTAAGAACTATTGTATTTGAAGACTTCAATGAAGTGTGGGAAACTTTACAACCATTATTGGCTGACAAAGTTGCTGACCAAACTAACGCAGGTGTTGTTTCTACTTATAAGAAAATGAGAGCTGTTGTTGAATCACTTAAGGATGTGAAGCCATGGGCTGAAGACTTAGGCAACAAGCTTGATGCAATGTACAATGATAGTGAAGGTGGTAGATACCAGGCACTAGCATTCGTACAGGCATTCAATAAAACTAAACTAAACTATTACGTAACTGAATTTAATGCAGAAACTTCAGCTTACACTATTTATAATGCTACAGCCACCAACAGTAGAGAGTCACAGATTCTAGATAGATGGGGTATCAGATTTCAAAATGAATTCCTACAAGATGGATCTAAATCTCATCTTGATCAAGATGGAGTTCGTACAATATCTAAAGTAGCAGAAGATTCTAGAAACGTATTCCTTGAGTTTAAAGATTTACTTCAATTAGCAGGTAATGATAGAAACTTAATTAATGGTGCGTATCAATACGCTACTGCTAATCTATTTAAAAATCTTAGAGAAATAGGTGTGTATGGAATGAAAGACTCAGATATGAATGCTTTGATTTTATTAGGTGGTGGTAATCAAAATGAACTAGCAACCGTTACGGACTTGTTTAAAAGTGTACAGCACTTGATAAATGCGTCAATGTTGATGGTTGATAAAGATGGGAATGGTACCAGATTTACTGATGACCAAGGAAATGGAGTTAATCCATTCAGATCACAAAGAATGATAAAGATGTTAGCTCAAGCTCAAGCAATGAGAGAGTTGGATATATCTGAATCGTCTATTCTTGCGAGTGGTGGTAAAACATTTTTTGCGTATTCTAATCCAACATATATATCCAACAAGATAGCTGAATGGAAACAGGATCCGACTGAATTAAATGAATTGGCTAAGATGCCAATCAATGCAAACTCTAGATGGATTAAGTACCTTTTGGCTTCTCATATAGAAAACAATGAAGTAGCAAGGAATACTGAGTCAATGAAAAGACTTGATAAGTTAGAGTATGGTTTAGCCAACTCATTCACATCCGCAGGGAAAAATGATGGTGTTGATAATACCTCTATTGCACTGAATGACCAAATAAGTGACAACTTGTCAAAGTTATTAGCAGGAAGATTCAAGAAGGGAGCATCAATGTTTCCTACAATTATTGCTGCAGATAAGTCAAGGAGAGTAGAATTCAAAGGATTTGAATTCATAGACACAAAAATTCACGATAGAGGTGGTGAGGTTGCTATACCTCCAATGGTTGTAGATATTTTTGTTGACTACTTTGCCGACGAATACAACAGAATGATACAGGTTGCTAGGGAGATTGATAATTTACCTGACAATCAAAAAGTAGTTCACTATCATACTGGAAATACTAATGGATTAAAGTCTCAGTTGTTCCCGGAGTTAAATCCAGACACAGCAAGCAAGGAGATAGCAAATATATTATACAAAGATGGTAAGCCTATTGGTTACAAGAATAGCCAAGGATTAGCTGAAGTGCAGAGATCCGCATTAGCCGAAGTTATAAAGCAGTCAATTAAAGACAGGCTTGAAGAAACTAAGGTTAAACTTGTAGATATGCAAGATACCAATAAGATAGAATCTAGAATACTTAATCATTATAAAAAAGAGGGTGGTGATTACGCTATGGCCGGAGACTATTTAATAAATGGACTAGTTTCAGCTATAGAATACACTAAAATGTTTTCAGGAGATCCTGCTTACTACAAAAACAATGCAGATTTAATTAAAAGAATACCTGCAACATATACTGATGGATTACAATTAGCACTTGAAAACAAAGAAGACATGAATTTTAACATGGCAGTTGTTCAAGGTGTTGAAGTAGCTTCACAGTACATATCTAAAATTAAAAAGTCACTAAAAGACAAGTCTATCGCCAAAGCATATGAGAGAGTTAATACCACTGATGCGCAGGCCTGGATATCTCCACGTAGATGGAAATTCCTTAAGCAAAGACTCGGTCAATGGAGTTCTAAGCATGACAGTGTTTATGCGAAAATGGAATCTGGTGCCACTCTAGAGAATGATGAATTGAAATTAGCTGCACAGCCACTTAAAGGAGTTTACTTTGAGATTAACAAAGGTGTGCCAACTTATTTAAAGTATTCTCAGGCTGTACTTATTCCAAGTATGGTAAAAGGAACACCAATGGCTAGACTTTTGGATAAGATGACGCATGACTCTAAAAGCAGGAAGTTAAGTTTTCTTGATGAAGTTCATGAAGTAATTACAGTTGACGGAGTTAAAGTTGGAGCTATTGCGCCAACAAAGATTAACGAAGGTAGCACAACAGCTTTAGCCAAAGAGTTTGAATTAAATTCAAATCAAATGTCTAACAGAGGTTGGAAACTACAACAGGATCTACCTATTAAAACAATGCATGAAACTAGTCTTGGATCTCAAATTCAAAAAAACATTCTTGAAGGATTGGATCTTAATGGTAAATACGATGTATTTGGAGAGGGAGAAGTAGAAGGAAGTGTAATGCTTCAAAAAATACACGACTCTATTTCGGACTTAATTAATATAGGTTCTGATGAAGTTAAAGTTAAATTAGGAATAAATGCTGATAACAAGATTACAGATCAATCTGCATTGTACAATGTAATAATTAGTGAGTTTAGACAAAGAGGTGGTAATGAGAATATCATTGCAGCCCTAGAGAAAAGAACTCCTTTTGACGGAATACCTCAAATTAGAGGTAGAATTGACAGTATATTAATGTCTGTATTTAACAGAGCTATTACAAAAATTGGTACTGAAGGTGGAAGTTTCATTCAGGTATCTCCTTTTGGAATAGAGCAGTTTGACAGCACTTCAGGTATTGTTAAAATATCTGACGAGTATGATGACAAAGGATTACAGCCTCCAAGAAAGGGGCCAAATGATAGAACTCTTCCTGGACAAGTATTAATTCCACACACATTAGCTATCAAGCTACTTAGAAAATCTGGTGAAAAACTAGAAAATATGAGTGCAGCTAAATGGAAGAAAGCATTCAGTAACATTAAATCTAGAGAATTAGTAGGATATAGAATTCCTAACCAGGGGATGTCATCTAATGACACTCTTGAGATAGTTGGAATCTTACCTGAAACTATGGGTGATAGTATTGTAGGATATGATGGTATCCCAGCGAAGACTGGATCAGATTTTGATATTGACAAGATGTATGTAATGGCACCAAACCTTATGTATAATAAAAAAGATAAAACTTTTGAAGTAATAAATGAGACAAACAAGCAGTTCTACAAAGGAAAGGGTAATATCACTAAGTTGATTGCTCAGAACAAAGTAGTTAGTTTGTATACTGATATACTTCAGAGCCCTCTTACTTATGACAATATGATGACGTCTATTGATGGTGAATTCCTTAAGGATGATATTGCAGGAAATAAGGAAAAAAGTATTAAAGGTTTATTCCCTGCACCAGAATATAATAACCTAGAATTGTTTTCACCGTTAACTCAGTTAAACACAAAGCTAAACTACATGTCTGGTAAACAAGGTGTAGGTCTTACAGCCAATCAATTAGTTGATCACGTAGCTAATCAATCTCTTACTATTTCACTTAAAGGTGATATGGGTATGGGTAATGTTCAAACTACAGGAAGGAAGTCATTAACTCTTATGGATAGAAAAGTTGAAGGAACAAGTATTGCTCACACATTGTCAGCATTCTTAAATGCATATGTTGATATTGCAAAAGATCCATATATTACGAGAGGTAATCACAATGATGTTACTGCAAATGTATCATTTATGCTTATTAGAGCAGGTGTTAAAATGAAAACTTTAAATAGATATATTGGTCAGCCAATACTTCAAGAACTTGTTGAGCTTAAAAAGAGGGAAGAAACTATTACTGGAAATCCATTAACAATTACATTGCTAAGTGGAGAAACTAAAATAGTTAGCCCTTATGAATTTTTAAGAAATAAATATAAAATTGAAAAAAACCCTAAGTCTATGCTTAAAATGAGAGGAATCTCTGATAAGCTACTTGAGTCAAGAATTAATGGAGCAGAAGATAAACTTTTAGATTCAATTGTATTAAATGCATTTGAATTTCACGAATCTAAAGCAGCTCAATTTACTGATGCTGTTTTAGCAGCAAAAGTTGACACAAATGGAGCCGGTGGTTCACCAATAGAAATGAATATAGCTATCAACAAAATAGATAAGATTGAAGCTGTTGGTTTTGTTCAAGGGTTTAGAACAAAGTTTTACAAAACTGCATTAGGAACATATGAAAAACAAGCTTTATTCTTTACAAGAAATGTATTAGAAAATAGTAATATTGTATTGTCAGGAACAAGAGGAGCTAGAGATACAATGGATGTTATTTCTTCAGCATTTACAAAAGACAATGCCATGGTAAATGACAAGTTTGGTAAGGCAACAGAAAGAGCAATGTATTCTTACATGATGTCAGACTCTAAAATAATGAAAAGCAATAGAAGTAATTTTAAATTCTTATTTAAAAAGTTCCCTAAGCAGATTATAGAGATGAAAAAGGACACTGACAACTTCTTATTACAGGAATTAGAGGTGCAAATGAGGGGTAATTACAACTTTATAGGTATTAACGCCAAAAACAAGCCTGAACTATATCAAAATAATATATACAGAGCATGGATGGATCTTTATGAAGATAAGACTACAAAGCATATTGCTGTTAATTTAGTTAGATATGCATATTCTCAGTCAGGATTCAATGCAAGCTTGAACCAATTTTTCACACATATCCCTCACGAAATATTAAGTGATGAAGGTGTTAACTTCGAGATGAACGGATTCTATGACAAAATAAACAATTTAGAAGGTGATGTTAACTTTAGAGAGCAGTTTGCTAGGCATGAAGCCGATAATACTGAGGTAATTAAGAAAATTGGTGCTCAAGACATAGTTCCGAGTGAAAATAATCACTTAGCATTTTTTGCTAATAAGTCATTTGGAGAAAAGTTCCAATCATATAGATATGGTAAGGCATACACTAACTATCCAGAGTTCATATCTGCAACTGTTGGTGAGGAAACTGGACTATTTAAATTTAAAGATGTAGTTGCATCTAGTGAGAATGGAGAAATTTTACTACCTTTGTATGTGAGAACTTACAAATTAGGCTATAAAGCTGGTAAAAACAAGGTTTTTGAATACGCTTACAACACAGATGTTAATAAGTCTGTTGTACCTGAGAATGAATTTGATGAAGGATTTGCTAAACTTGTAAAAGCTCACGCTAACAAGCTAAGTGTAGATGGTAGAGATCAAGAGGATCTATCTATTCAAGCAGAGATAGCAATAGCTGAAAGTTCTAAGAATGAGAATGAATCTATTCAAACAGGTGAGGAGCAAAGTGCTGATGAGGAAGCGAATTCAGTATCTCTAGATTTGAGTATGTTAAAGAAAATGGGAATTAAAAGAAAAGACTGTTAAGATATGAGCACATGTACATTTGAATACAAAGGTAAAGAATATAACGAGTTAGACCTTAAGAAGGAATTGCTTAAGGATCCTAAATTCGCACAGGAGTATATGCCACAAGAGGAAAGATATGGTGAGGACTATGCCGAAGAAGACTTGAGTATATTTAAGAGAAAAATTGGTCACTTACAAGCTAAGATGGATGTGAAGGTTATCATGGATGATAATGTAGAAAGCTCGAGAGTGCTTGGTAAGAATGATCCAAGGACTACTGAAGCAGGTAAGCCAGTAATATTGATTAATCCTAATCAGATTTTCAAAACTACTGCGATACATGAATTTGGTCATATTTTCATTGACTCCTTCCCCAATGGGATAAACAATCCTAGATTACAAAAAGCATTAAAAATGCTTCAAGGTACTGAATTGGAAGCTGAGATTAAAGCATTATATCCTGAATTAAGTGACGAAATGTTCGCAAAGGAACTTATTGTTACAGCTATCGGTAGAAAAGGGTCTGAAATATGGGACTCAACTGACAGCCAAGGCATCTGGGCGTCTATTAAGGACTGGATACTTAATTACCTTAAGAGAACATTTGGGTTCGCTACAACGAATGAAATTGAGGCATTGTCTCAAGAACTACTTGATAATAAAATTAGTAAATTCAATTTAACCAAAGGGTTATCAAAGACGGATCAATTACTGAAGGTAAGAGAGACTGGGAAGGAAAAGGATGAGCTTAAAAAGACAATTGTTACTTTACAATCTGTATTTGATCAGACATTGTCAAGAGTAAATAATATTTATAAAGAATACCTACCGGATTCACCACAAGCTAGAGAAAGAGAGCAATTGAATAGAGAATCTTTTAAAACTAGATTTGAATCAATTACTGAACTTAAAGAAGCAATGGAGCAGTATGATAAAGCTGATAGAAAGTTAGGTATTGCAAAGTATATTGACTGGGTTAGAGAAGAACTTAAGAAGGTGAACTCTACGATAGACAAAAGGAAGGAAAAAGGTTCACTTACAAGAGACAGAATACAGTCTAGTGCTGAGTGGAACAGAGGTTTCGACATGATTGAAGACATTCAGGGCCTAGTAATGGGTTTGAATGAAGATAATGAGCTTAGTGATAAAGACAAGAAGTATTTTGATCGTATTCTAAGTAACATCCAAAAAGACAGAAGTGTTGTCGAGGCTAAATTACTTAAAGCATCTCGTGAAGAGTATGCTAAGTTTATAGCAGACAATGACATCAAGGTTAGAACTGAATATGAGAGAGGTTTTGAGAAGAAGTATGATGATTTAAATTTATCAGCTTCAGGTCAAAGCAAAGATGCTTACGTTAAAGAAAAATTACAAGAGCACCAACAGGAGATTTGGGATAAATCATATGATGAAGCTTACGCAGAGGCGCATGAATCAACTGGTGATATACATAGTTTAGCTGCTAAGTGGTGGTCAGAGAAAAATGCAAAGTCTAGAGATATTCAAGTATTATCTGTAGCTGTTGCTGAGACTGAAGAAGATATTGCTGAATTTGGATTAACTGCTGCAACTGAATTTGATGCAGATAATAAAAAGTTTAAAACAGATGTAAGTAATGAGCACAACCAATCTAAGAAGTATGAAGGAATGTTTTCTACTTCAAAATCAGGTCAATCTTATTATACATCAGAATATAACCCTGAGTTTCTTGAGAAAAGAAATGAACTTATTCAAAATGCATTTGATAGAAATAAAGCTGATGCAGAATATGGTAAAGTAAAAGTTACTGGTCCCAAATTAGAATACACTATTAATGGTGTGACCAGAATGATTACAATCCAAGGAGCTACCAAGTACAATGTAGAGACAGATAAAAATGGTAACTCTATTCAGATATCATATAATATTGCTGGAGAGAAAATGTATTTACCAACTTCAGAGGCTATTGCTAGAAGTGAGTATGAATATTGGATAGATGCAAACACTGAGGAGGGTATTGTTAATGGAGAAACTAAGTATGTTCCTATCAAGTCATGGAAAAATGAAGTTTTTAATAAATTAACAGACAATCAAAGAGTTCATTTGAAGTTTTTAACTGATAGTGCAAGAGAGGCTGATAAATTAACTAAAGGTAAAGATTCTATAATCACTAGAAGTTATGGCCAAACATGGATAAGATTACCTGGAATACTTAAAAGTGATATCCAGAGAGTTGCTGAAGGAAACTATTTAGATTCAATTAAGCATAAATTCTCTGAACTTACTGAAGTGCAGGCTGATGATTTTGAAACTCAAGAGAATAATAATACAACTGCAGAGTCATTCAAGAGAGTATTTGCTGATATTTCTAATAAAGAGAAGATGAGAGTGCCAATTCCTTTTAGAAAGAAATTATCCGCAAAAGATCAAAGTTTTGATCTACATACTATTAGTTTAATGAACCTTATGGGTGCAAAGAACTATGAGAAAAAGAAGGAGCTTGAGTCTACATTCTTGATCGTATTAGATGTAATGAAGAATAGAAATGTTCCAGATACTGTAGGTTTAAGAAGAATGAAGAAGATTCATGCCACAAACAAGGATAAGGACGTTCCATTATTCAAAAGTGAGAAAGATATCCAGGACTTAAAGAAAGCTCGAGATATGCTAGAAAACAGGGTATACGGGATCAAAAGTAAGGATGCTGGTACTGTCAAAGTATTAGGAAAAGAAGTTAGTGTTAATCAAATAGCCAAAGGCTGGTTGAAGTACTCAGGATTTACTGCATTAGTTGGTAACTGGATAAATAGTTATGTCAATTTAAGTATGGGTACTATCAATAATATGATAGAAGCTGTAGGTGGTGAACACTTCAATAAAAGTGAGTGGGCCAAAGCAGGTGTTACTTACTGGAAGGATGTTAAAGACATTGCTAATGATTGGGGATCCAATGTAGATAAGTCACGCACAAATATGTTCATGAATGTATTTAATGTAATGGGCGACAAACAATACTTAGACAATAAGTTTGAGGACAATACTAGAGCCAAGGCTTGGACTAAAATGAATTCATTACGTCCAATGGCAAAAGCTGGTGAACACATGATGCAAGCCAAAGTAATGTATGCTACAATGCACCACATTAAAGTAATGGACAAGAATGGCAAATATTTAGATGCTAACGGTAAGGTGGTTGCAAATGCAAAAGACGCTGCTTCACTTGACCAAATGATAGAATTTATTCCAAACGCCAAGGGAGGAGTAGAAATGAAACTTAAGGATGGCGTGCAAGCTACAACTTTTACAAGATCTGGTGGTAGTGCTCAAATTCTATTAGAGACTAGAAACTTAATAAAATATAAAGTTAGAGAATTACATGGTAATTATGACGCTGATATTCAAGCTGCAGGACAGAGAGAATTTTGGGGTAAAATGGCAGTATTTTTACGTAAATGGGTAGAAGAAGGTTATTTCCGTAGATGGAGAGGAACTGGAACTATATTCAAAGATCATAGCGACCTAACTGAAGCTGATAGATTCTTTTCACAAGATGCTAAAACTTACAGGGAAGGATACTATGTTACGGCAACAAGGTTTATAAGTAGAGTATTAGCTCCTGCAATTATTCAATTGAATATCTCACAGGTCAGTAAAGGTTATGGTGATTTATTGCCACATGAGAAAGCTAATCTTAAGAAGATTACTGCAGAACTTATGATGATAACAGCATCTCTACTTGCTTACTTAGCATTAGATGATGACGAAGACGAGGTTGAGTATAAGTATTTCTTTAGAAGACAAATTGCTGAACTATCATTCTTTATGTTACCGCCAGAGGCAATGAAAGTTGTATCAACTCCAACTGCATCTGTAGGAACATTGAGAAATTTATTCAAGATACTTACTCAGTCTATTGATCCTCATGCTACATATCAGCAAGGGCCTCATAAAGGTAGGAATAAATTAACAGTAGCCTTACTTAAGTCTTCTCCAATTGGATCTCAGTCTATGAAAGATGCAAAGAGTTCTTTAGACTTCTTGAACAATTCAGCTGGAATAAACTAGTAAAAAAAAATTGCCAACTGCAATTAAAAATAAAAGCCCTGAAAATACTTAGTATTCTCAGGGTTTTTAAATAAACATAACCATTAATTCAAATCACAAAATTAATTTCTTCATACTTTATCCTTCATTTTGAAGTAAAGTCTCTCGTATTCCCTGTCAATAGCAGCCGTATAGGCTATTACATCTTGTGATTCTTTTTGGTTATATAGTACACCATCCAATTTCTTGAATGATGTACCTTTTTGCACAAATAGCATAACAACCAACATGTTGTAGCTCTGTGAAGCAGGATATATAGTTAGTCCATGCTTGTTGCAAAAGCTCATAGCTTCTACATTTCTATTAAGAAACCTCCTCTTGGTGTCCATCTCTAGGAGATGTTTCTTCTTCTTTAGTTGTCTTTGAGTTTTCTTCATCTTCACATTCTTTAATCATTTCTGTTAATGTAAACTGCTTTCCCATTATATATGAGTTGATTGATTCCTGATCTCATTAAGATATGAAATAATATCAGTCTTAACAATATGCACATATGCAGACTCAAGTACGGATTCCGTATTTGCTTCACTCGATAAAGATAAGGAATCTAAACTTGTTGTAAATAGTTTTTTTCGATTAACACCAATATATCTTTTTATTGCTGCACCATAAATAGTGTCATTACGAATAGCAAGAGGAATAACATTGACAAGTCCCTTGAAATGAGAATCCTCTAAAACATAGACTAGCTTACAATCTGCAAACAGCAATTCTCTGTATCCATATTGCTTACCAAACATGCTACCTTTAATGTAATTTCCGTTATTACTAGCAAATCTTGATATTGATTTATTTTTGTAGTACTCTGTTTCGTTAAGATGATTTGCTACTTCATTCTTAATGACGCAAACCTTACCTACTCTAGGTGGTGCTGCTTCTTTTCTTTTAAACATAATTATGAATCGTATTTTACCAACATATCTTTAGTTGGTGTTATTTTAACAAACTTACCATTTCTAGCCCAGCTTGGACTATGCTTTATGCTTGGTGTGGCATCTGGCCCAAACATATTTTCCATATATTTCTTTTTATCATGCCAGCCTTTAATCTTATTTAAACCAGCATCTGTCATAATAAACTCATCTCGTGATGAGCACGAAATAGTTACTGATGATCCTGCCTTAATTACTTTTCCAACATAAATTGAATTATGCTGAGTTACAGCACACCAATCATCTAATTCTACTTTTTGACCAATACAGTCAATACACTCTTTAGTCTTTTCCATTATGATTTAATTTTATTGGTTATTAAAAAAGAGAGGGCATTACACCCTCTCTGTGTTTACTAATTATGATCCACAAGCTAAACAATCCTCATCGTTCTCACTTGCATTTCTCCCTTGCTCAATCATTGCTTTGAAATAACTAGGGTCAATTGGAGCTATTTCAATCTCCTTTCCCTCTACTTTATCTACAGTAAATTTAATGGCATTAACTGCCGGTTTACTTCTAAGATAATACATTCCAGTCTTAAGTTTACTACTCCATGCATATGCATGCATAGATGTCATTATATTTAAGTTTGGATCTGATATAAATAGATTCATTGATTGTGCTTGACACACAAATCTCTGTCTGTCTGCAGCCATATCAATAATTGTCTTCATTGACATCTCAAATGCTGTTTTATATCTTTCTTTTATGTACGTTGGTACAGGAAGATTTAATACAGAACCATTTTCAGCTATTAAAGCATTCTTAATTCCAGGAGTCCACATTCCGATCTCCTCAAGATCTCTAACCAAATGCTCATTACTTATTACATATGTTCCACTAAGTGTACTCCTAGTCGATAGATTACTTGTGAAGGGCTCGAAAGCTTCATTATTTCCAAGTATCTGACTAGTAGACGCTGTTGGCATCAATGCTATTAGTAATGAATTCCTCAATCCGTCTTTAACAATATCTCTCCTTAAGCCTTCCCAATCTAGTGAAGGATTTAAGTCTGGAGCCTCATCATACATATGAAATTGAAGTATCCCCTGACTAGCAGGTGATCCTTCAAATGATTGATATTGACCTCTTTCCATTGAGAGATTTCTAGATTCTTCAAGCGCATAAAAATACATGTGCTCAAAGATATCTTTGTTGAGTTTTCTAGCTTCAGGACTATCAAATGCAATTCCCATTTTGGCAAATACATCAGCTAATCCTTGAACCCCTAGTCCAACTGGACGATGCTTCATATTGCTAGTTTCTGTCTCTTTAGTAGGATAGTAATTAGCATCAATAACATTGTCTAGATTTCTTACGGCTTTTCTTACAACTTTCCGAAACTTCTTGTAATTGAACATTTTCTTAAATTTACCTGGAGAATGCGGTGTTCTTGACTTGTCATCAACCACAAACATAGGTAAAGCAATAGATGCTAGATTACAAACTGCTTGTTCATCATGATCTGAATACTCATTAATCTCAATACATAAGTTTGAGCTTTTAATTGTACCCAGGTTCTTTTGATTAGAAGCCATATTCACTCTATCTTTGTATCCAATATAAGGAACTCCAGTCTCCATTTGAGACATAAGAATTTTTTCCCATAAATCTCTAGCTTTAACGGTCTTCCTTGCTAAACCTAGACTTTCACAGGTCTCATAATTTGCCTTAAATCTATCTCCAACTAGATCCTGCAATACAAATCCCTCTTTCTTTAACTCATTAGGACAAAATAAACTCCATGTACCATCAGCTTTCATTCTTTCCATGAACAAATCATTCATCCATATTGCATAAAATAAGTCACGGGCTCTCATTTCTTCTTTTCCATGATTTTTCTTAAGCTCTAAGAACTCATAAATATCAGCATGCCATGGTTCGAGATAAATAGCAAAGCTACCTTTTCTTTTACCACCCTGATTTATCCATCTGGCAATCTCATTATAAGTTTTCATCATTGGTACGAGTCCATCAGACTTGCCATTGGTCCCTCTTATAATAGATCCTTTAGCCCTAACTTGATGAACATGTAATCCAATTCCTCCAGCTAATTTAGAGATCTTAGCAACATCCTTCATTGTATCAAACAATCCATCAATACTATCACCTTTGTTAGCTATCAAGAAGCAACTACTCAATTGAGATAGTTTGGTTCCTGAATTAAACAAGGTTGGTGTAGCATGCGTATAGTATCTCTGGCTCATCATGTCATAAGTTTCCTTAATCTCTTTGATGTCAAAACCAGACACTTCTATTGCAGTTCTTAACCACATATATTGAGGTCTTTCAATAATATTCCCTTCTGCATCCTGTAATAGATAGGACTTTTCAAGAGTTCTTAAACCAAATATTGTATGGTCAAAGTCTCTATCTTGAACTATCATTTTGTTTAGTGAATCAGCATTATTCTTTATAAAGAACATAAATTCATTAGACAGCACTTTCGTAAGATGTTGAATCTTATTCATGGCTCCAACGAATCCATGAGGAGTACCTTTTCTTAGTTGCGTAACAAATAATGCAGATGCTAATTTACTATAATCGGGATGTGTAGGTACAAGACTGGCAGCAATCTCAATACTCAATGTATCAATAGCGCTAGTATTCATTCCATCAGCCATCTGACTAATAATTTTGATAGCCATTTCGTCTGGCTTAACATTAAGTCCTTCGCATTGATCCTTAATCCTAGCTGTAATTTTGCTAGGATTAAAATTAACTGAACGACCATTTCTTTTAATTACTTTCATAAAAAATTATCTGGTGTTATCTTTATTTTACTTATATTCTTACTGAATACCTCTTTACTCATCTCTGGTGGAGTAGAAGACAAAGCGCCGTCAGGGTTTAGTATTTCTACAATTCTAAGCATGTTACCTGCTTTTATTTCACATAAATAATGAACTATAGAGTCCTTATGCTCCTCTGAAAAGTCTGTGTACAG
>TARA_R110002074_G_scaffold136415_2_pt1 | contig 40131 bp, 25 predicted proteins | sample TARA_R110002074 | Tara Oceans TARA_R110002074 (sample SAMEA4397215) | marine metagenome | biome: Polar Biome; feature: [MIX] marine epipelagic wind mixed layer (ENVO:01000061); material: water (ENVO:00002006), including particulate matter (ENVO:01000060) such as... | depth 10-100 m | reverse complement strand
AAACACGCTTAAACACGCTTAAACACGCTTAAACACGCTTAAACAGTTCAATTCAGACAAATTCAGACCTGAACAGCACGAATCCAGACAAATCCAGACATAGAGCTCCAATGGGTAGCCACGAAAACAACGTCTCCAACCAATCGAAAAAACGTCCCGGACCATTCGGTCCGGCTCGTGTCTTGCTGCCCAGCGATCAACAGATGGTCATCTTGGATGGCAAAACGCCGGCGCGAGAAGCGGTCGAGCGGATGATGGACGAGCGGTTCTCTCAGATACCGGTGACCGATCGCACGGGTGACATCGTTGGAGTGTTTAGCTGGAAGTCGTTTGGCGAACGGACGCTCGATTTGCATGCGACAGCAATCAAGCCGACCGACCTGCCCATCGGCGATGCGATGGAGCAAGCTCGATTCATCAGCCCCGACGTCTATATCGACACGGAAACGGACTGGTCCGACCTGGATTACGTTCTGGTCGGAACGCCGGATGACTTGCTTGGCATTCTCTGCGTCTCCGACGTATTCGGTCGCTTGAATGACTTCGCGGAAGCATTCGTTCTGATCTACGAGGTCGAGCACGCTCTGCGTGACACCATCGAAGTGGTTTTCACTCGTGACGAATTGCAATCGGTGTTGGATTCAATCACCGAGTCGGCCAACCGGCCAGCGATGGAGGCTGTCGCCAATCTGAAAGACTTCATCGACGAGAACGGTCCCAGTGCCGCGGTCGGCAAGGCGATGAAGTTACTGAAAGCACCAAGAAGCCGACCGCTCGAATCGCTGCGAGACCTCACGTTCTCGCAGTACAAAGCGATCATCTGTTCCGAAAAGAACTGGCCGCGATTTGAGCCAGTATTCGACTCACTTCGCGAACTCGTGGATATTGACCTGTCAGACGTCAATGATTTGCGGAACGTCGTTTTCCACTTCCGCCGCGCCATCACACCCCGTGACACCGATCGGCTGCGTCGCTTTCGAGAAAAGCTGCGGTACAACCTCGAGCTTTACCACCGCGAGATCGAAAACGCAGAGCAGGCAAAGATCGAGTTGGAAACCGCATGAAATTTTCAGCGACTAGCTGATAGATGATCAATTTGTTCGACCGCTTCGCGCTGACCTCGATCGTGCCGATGTCTGTCACGTTCTCACCGCCTAGTTCTCCAGCAGCGGAATCGACCAGATCGGCGACAGCCGCCTCTGGACTATCCGGAAAACAAGTCTGGTTTGGGGGCCGGATCGCCGAACCTCGTCATCGTGCCGAACGCCTCTAAACGCATCGCCAGCGTAGTGCCGAACATTGAGATTGCTAAACAATTGACGTTGCTGGCCTGACTTCGGTGTGTTTCGTTTCAAAGTCGATGCAATCGCTGGCGGCTGTGATTTACCGCGAGTACCTCTGAATTTGACAAGAACGGTGATCCAGATATTGCGGCGGAGAAATCGCCGCAGCGTTGCAGCCGGGGGGACGCCTGAAAAGACGCTACAAGATGAGATCCTCAAACTGTCCAGAACGCCTGCTTCAGCAAGAGCGTCATATGCCAGTTCAACAGGGACAGATCGAGTTGAGAGCTTCTGAGAAGGATTCGTTTCATCACCGCACAATTGCGAACGGCGGACCACTAAGTCCCCAGAGGAACAGAGGGCACGGTCTTGGGGCAAGAATTTTTCGTGTTGGTTCTTTTGTCATCACGTTTCCAGGTCGTGCAGCGTCGTGTTGGATCGCGTTGACGCCTCTAACATGGGGCTGCGTGCGTTGACGAGCGACTGCCACGCATCGACCACTTCGTCGCTAGTCTGGCTCGCATCTGAGATCACTGCACGCCCGTTCGCTTCGTCGTCGCCTCAACCGCTAGCGCATCGTCATCCGGATTCCGATGCTTGGCTTTTGATTCAGAGGGACGAGTGTTTTCACGTACACGGGTCCTGGCTTCGAAGCGAACACGATTTTCTCGGTCAGTTAGTCAGTGTTCAGGTGGTAAATCTTTCCAGTCCCCGGTTTCCCCAGCAATCTCACGCTTCGGCCGCGTGGTAACGTTTCGCATTCCAGAGTGTGTCGTGGTGCCCTTCGATCCCGCGTTCAAGAGCGTGATAGCTGAAGTCGACGGCTTTGCCGGAACTGGTTGCTCAAGCAAGCCAGACGCTTTGCTGACTGCGGTCTTGCCGCAATCGTCCTGAGTGCTCATCCAGAGTCGCCGCTTTTGACCAGCCTGGCGAGGTGGTTAACTGATTTGCCGGAGACTCGAAAGAGTCGAGCTGCTTGGCATCAGGCCGAACCCTTTCCGACAGGCGGTGTATCTTCGCGTTTGGGTTCTTCGAATCACTGGTCGAAACCTGGACTCACACGTATCTGCAATCCAGGCATGTAGACGCACTCACTGCGGATTGACTGCTACTGGCGTTGTTGACCGTCCGCCGTCGCCAATGCGGCCCGCTGGCGAATTGCATCGGCAACTTGATCGAGGGCATCGTCTCCGAGCGTTTCAATGACCAGGCAAAGCAGGACTGCACACTGGGATTGTTCATGCGTTATCGCGATCTGGTGCATCCATTGGTGCATCGCCTCCGTTTCCGCATCGTTTCGCCCGGCGTTTTGCGGCATTTCGGATCCGTCGCCATTGCTTTCACACGGCAGAGGCCACAGATTCGAATTCTGTATCGCCCATTTTTTAGAACCCTGCTCGTCCAGTGAGTTGCAAGGTTACTCAGTGCTTGGGTCGGGCGGTGCCGGGTGAATGGTCAGCAATGGACTGACCAGCGCTGCGGCCGCATGAACTTGGTGCCTCCGTTGGTGCAGGCAACCGGCTGCAACTGGGGATCCGTGGCGTCATCCACTACCTAGCATCACTACTTGTGGGATAGGTATCGTGTCTGTCAACCGACAAGCTCGAAGGTTACGCCACTATGGAATCGCCCGCGGACGAGCGTTCTCCCGCGGGTGTTTCTGGCTGCGTCCATCGAATCTAACGTTGGCTAATCGTGTGGCCGGCTGCGTCGGATGCGTTCGGGTGCGATTTTCAGTGCTCAGGTTCCATGCGTCTGAAACGTGGGTATGTTTCTGTTGATTTCGAAATCGTTCCCAAAACTGATTCGCCTGATTACATGACCATTCAGCTGATAGTGACCCACGCGGGCGGAGCCCACAAAGATGAGTTCCTTGCCTGCAGCCTGTTGGCGCATTTGCATGGGGCTCCGATTGAGCGACGAGATCCAACGGAGGAGGACTTGGCCAATCCATCGGTTTGCGTCGTTGATATTGGTGGGATGCATGATCCGGAGTTGAAGAATTTCGACCATCATCAATTTCCTCGTGATGCGCCGCCACTGTGTGCCTTGTCGCTGGTGCTCCAGGACATGGGGCTCTACGACGACGCCCTGGCCTTTTGTGCTTGGCTTCGTCCAGCGGAATGGCTCGACACGTTGGGCCCAAACGAAACAGCCAAGTTAATGGAGATTCCGCGTGCGACACTGGGTTCGCTCAATTCCCCGCTCGATATGACGTTGCTGAATCGATTTGCTAGCCACAAGGAACTACATCCAGACAGTCCTGTCTACCAAGTCATGTGCATGGTGGGAGAGGACATCGTCAATTACTTGCGGACTTTGCGTGAACGACTGGATTACCTGAAGGAACACGTCCAGTACTGGACGATCGCAACCGATGGCGAGCCGATTCAAGCCTTGTTCCTGGAGCAATGTGAAGCCATTTCAGCTGATCCTTCGTTTGGAATTCATGCCTTCATCGAGAACGAAGGCAAAGAGAATGAGATTCAGGCGATGGTCTATCCTGATCGGCGAAGCGATGGATACGGATTGTCTCGTTACAACGACAGTCAACGTCTGGATTTTTCGCAAATCGAATCGCACGAGGATGTTCGATTTGCTCACAAGCGAGGCTTTGTTGCCAAAGTCTCAACGAAGGATCCGACGCAGCTGAAGGAACTGTTGAAACTCGCCGTGGTCAGAGGGTTGGTGGTCGGTTGCGAATGAATGCCGGCATATCAGCTCAAAGGGGCGCGATTTAAAATTGGATTCTGTCGGTTTCGAATTCGCCTGACACGATCACGTTGAACCAGCCCATCCCAAACAAAGGTTTTTCTCGGTGGTCTGGGACGACTTCTTTCTTGGCGTTTGATGAACGCGCGGACGGGTTTACCGCAGAGGGCACGGAAGAACACGGAGGTCAGCTCGCATTGAACTCTGTGAATCTCTGAGGTTCGAAAGCCCCAGGAGGAACTTTGGAATGAACGCTTCGTGTCGTTCTCGTTGAAGAACCAGTGGGAACAAGTTGGGCGTTATTCCCTTCTGTGATTGGACGAGGCAATCGAAGCCGCCGCAAACTCCGGTGAATTAGCGGGAAGTGAGTCGCAGTCGGATCAACCAAGACGATCGATCCGTGCATCGCAAAACAACTAGCTGGTGGCGGCCGTTGTTTTGGCATCCTTTTCTTCGGAGTACCTGCGCATCATCAGCGATGCAACATTGCTGTGAATCATGATGGAAAGCGTGATGGTGGTGAGAACGATTCCAGCAAGTCGATTCGCAATGGGGGCCTCCAGTCCGTGGCTGATCGCGTAGCTCAGGTAGTAAAGCGATCCGATTCCGCGAATGCCAAACAGAGAGATCAGGATCTTTTGCGAGATGCGAATGTCTTTGAACGCCAGTGCGAGCAGCACACCGATTGGTCGGAACAGGAAAAATACGAGCATCGCGATCCACCAGTCGCTCGCCATCGTCCAGTAAGAGGTCGCGAGGGCGCCCACCAACACGACAACGGCGACTTCGATGATGTGCCCGAACTGGTCATTCACTTCGGTCACCGTGTGCATCAGCTTGTCAGGCTTCTCGTCATCGGATTGTCTGTCCGCGTACCGTCGCATCGCGACGCCGGCGGCAAAGACAGCCAGAAATCCATAGGCGTGTAGAAACAGTGCCGCACCATAGCTCAGCCCGATCAAGCCCAGCGTCAACGCTTCTTCGCAGGCGGCGGGCGAGTTTGTTTGGCGTTTGATCCACACCGCCACGCGGCTGACCGAGTAGCCGCTCGCCCAACCGATTCCGAGTCCTGCTGTGGTCGCCCACAAAAGATCGACGGTGATCCATCGCCAACCATATTCGCCAAGCTGATGGTGGCCGAGCAATCCCAGGCCGAGCATGATGAATGGGAAAGCGGCACCATCGTTGAGTCCAGCTTCGCCAGTGAGTGCGTATCGCAGACGATCGGTGTCTTGATGGTCTTTGACCTGGACGTCACTGGCAAGCACTGGATCCGTCGGCGCAAGTACCGCTCCCAGCAAAATGGCGGCTCCCAAGGGCAGATCCAGCAACGTCGTTCCCACGATGGCGACTCCCGCGATCGTGACGATCATTGTCACGGAAGCCAGTGGAATGGGCGCTCTCAGGTAGTGATGCCACTGTGGCTTGAGTTGCAATCCTGCGGTGAGCAAGCTGATCAGGACGGCGACTTCAGTCACTGACTCCACCACTTTGACGTGTTTGATCAACTTGAAGTCGAGCAACCCCAGGCCCCAAGGTCCGATCGCGGCACCCATCAACAGGAAGATCGCGGGCATCGAAACCGGCCAACGTCGCAGCGGTCCTCGACCCAGCGCAGCAAGCAGGAAGATCACCCCAGTCAAAAGCGACCACGCGGTCACCGGTTCGATTTTCATTGTGGCATCCTGGTCTTCATGCACTGACCCCAAACATCGTTTCCTCGCGTCGTACCGCAATCGGTATCACATCGATCAAGCTGGCGATCCGGTACGTCCAGGCCGCTTTCCTGCGTCAGGGAATGATCTCTTGGACGACTTTGCTGGATGGCTGAATGTCAACTTTCAATACTCGTTGCATCAGTTGAAGTGCGGTGTTGGATTGCTCCAGCGTATTGGCGGCGACACAGTCGGACGGGCCATCAGTCAATCTTTGTGTAATGGGGGAGCGGTTCCCTGAGCAGCGACTTGCGCTACTCAAGAACTTGTATTGCTCGAGGCTGAGTAGCAAACGCCGGGCCGAATGTGATGATGGCTACTCATCCGGCGACGCATCCACGCCAGGCTGCGTTCACTCGTTGGTTTTCGGGGGAGAGACGCGGTGGATCAATAACACGTTGCAGATATCGCAAGGGGGCCGTCAGTCGTGGGCTAGCGCAGTCCTTTAAGAGGGCAAGATGCGCGGATGGGTTTACCACAGAGGGCACGGAGGTACACGTTGGGTTGCGCGCATTGAACTCTGTGAACCTCCGTGTTCTCGGTGGTTGAAAATGAGCGAGGTGTGTCGCAAGTGAAGTTTTCTGCGACAGACGCAGACTGCAGAGCAGAGTTGCCGTTCGCTGAACTAGTTCCGAGAGACACGTCCGGCTCGGAAGTTCGCGGTCATAGGCCTGGGTTGCCTGTGGGTGGTGGAGCCTGATCTACGTCAGCTGGCTTGCCGAGGATTTCTTCGAGGATTGGTGTTAACGCTTCTGCCCAGGTCTCGTAGCCAGCCGCTTCGAGGTGGATGCCATCCGATGAAACGTCTGGTAGTAGCTTGCCATCGGAGTCCACCAGGTCGGCGTTGATATTGATCCAGTGAATTCGTTCGTCCGCGTGGCTGATCACTTTCAGCTTCTCGTTGATTGCGTTGATCGTGTCAGCGAGCGCTGGGTTTTGATCTCTTGGAAACATGGCCGTCAACACAATTGGCACATCGGGAAACCGCGATCGGAACTCGTCGATGATGGCCGCGATGCCCTCGACAACGTCGGTCACGTGAGACTTATTGGCCGCACCATTCCATGGAAGATTATTGGCTCCGGCTTGAAGGCAAACGACCTTGGGCGAAACGCCATCAAGCTCGCCGTTTTGCATTCGCCAAAGCATGTGATGCGTGTTGTCACCGCCCCAGGCGAAGTTGGCTGCGTTCCAGCCATGAAACGACTTCTTCCAGTGAGCCAACAATTTCGGATAGTCCGTCGCGCCCCAGCGTCGAGTGATTGAATCGCCCTGAAAGTAGACGTCGATCTTGCCGAGTTTCGTCTTCGCGACAAGCTGCTTGTGGGCCTCTTTCGAATTGGCGTCATTGCGTTGAAGTGGCGTGTGACGCATGGCGGCCTTGCTGACGGATGAGTTTTGTAGCAACTCGTGAACGGCATCGAACGCCGCTTTGGGTTTTCGCTGGCGGTCAAACAGCAGCGGGTGATTGACCCGCTCCCATGGGAAGTAATTCAGCCAGCTTTGGCCATCGTGCAGGTTCCAAAAAGAGACTCGCGCAATGGTGTCGCGGTACTCGTGAAACAGCTTGAACAGTTCGACGTACTGCTGGACCATCTGCTGTTCGATTTCCGGTGGCATGCCATCCTTGTAGGGATCGAACGTTTTCAATTCCTCGCGATACTTGTTTCCGTCCGCCCACCAGCGGCCTCGCTTGACCACGTCGATGTCGAGTTCGGAAACCACGACCTGGATGTCGAGCTTGCGAAGCTCATCGAAGGTCGTGCGGAGTTCCGCCAGTGAGTTGTCGCCCAGTTCAAAATGCCCCTGCATGCCGTACGCGTCGATAGGGGCTCCGGCGGCTTTCAGTTTTGTCAGCAGTTCAATCAGTTTCTCACGCTTGCCGGGTTTGTGTCCGTTGTAGTCGTTGTAAATCAGCAGAGCGTCGGGATCGTGTGCGCGGGCGGTCTTGAACGCAGTGACGATGAAGTCCATCCCGGTCGTTCGCGAGTACACCGAATCGCGGAGCAGATCATCGTTGCTGTCGCCGATGGCTTCGTTGACAACATCCCAGTGAGTAGCCACGTCGGCGTAGCGACTGACGACGGTCTTGACGTGCGTTTGAATTCGCTGCAACAACTTCTCACGCGAGACTGGCTTTTCGCCTTCGTTCATCATCCATTCGTCGGTTCGGTCATCCTTGGCCCAAACAAGGCAATGGCCAACCATTTCCAGGTTGTGTTTTCGGGCGAAGTCGGCGAACGCATCGCTGGGCTCGAACACCCATTCATCTTCCTGCGGATGAATGCCCTGAGGCTTCATGCAGTTTTCAGGCGTCAGGATTTGAAAGTGCCTGCGAATCAGGGCTGCGTCTTCTGCGTTCTGAACAACGCGATGTCCGACACCGACACCGATCTTGAACCGCTCGCCGACGGCATCCTTGAGGCTTGGCTCTGCTTTGGCGGCGTCGAGGGCGTCTGCGCCGAACGGGTAGGTTGTGATTCCGATGCGATCGAGCAAGGCTCCGTTTTCGCGGTACTTGATGGTCAGCGTGTGCTTGCCAGCGGTTGGCTTGAACGCGTGGAGCTTGACCCATTGCCAGCCTTTGGTTCCCAAGCCGTTGGCGGCAACGAAATCACCGTCGTCGACCTGAATCCAGAAAGAATCGTCGTCCGCGGATGGACAGTTCACCCGAGCGTGGATGTAGTACTTGGCGTCTTTGGTGGTTGTGAATGGGATCGTGAGGGACCCACTGTCGCCAGCGGGAGCGGCTTGTGGGCTTTCAAGGCTGGACTTGATCGTGATGTACTCTCCAGCCGAAGCGTCCTCGGCGGATTTGATTTGCCAGTCCGAACCGGGCTCCATCGCTTCGGCTTCGAACGTGAAGGTCTCAATGTTTTCGCCATCCAAGGTTGGGAACGTCGACTTTCCTTTCGTCCAACCGTCGTACCAGAATTCGTGCTCGACCAAATCGAAGGGATGCTTGGTGACGTCAGTATTGGCGTCGGGCTTGCCCAGCAGGAATTTGTCGACGAACGCTTCAACTTCGGGTCGTTGGCTGTCAGGAAGCTGACAGTGCGGATGTCCAGCGACGATCGAGAACCCAAACCGATCGCCGATGCCGAACGTTTTCCAGACTTCGTGAGCAGCACGGCAGGAAACGTATCCGGATTCATCGGCCAACCATTCGTAATCTGGATTACCGAGAACCAACAGAGCTCGCGGAGCCACCATCGCCATCAGTTCGTGATGGTCGTACGGCAGTTTGTCGACGGCGGCTGAGAATTGAAACATCTCTTCCCGAAACCACGCTCGACTCGTTTTGCCAAGCGTTTCCACGTTGCCAAGGGTTTCGGAAACTCGCCATGCAGCCGCGCCGCCGCCGCCCGATTCCTGAGCGATGGTCAGGGCGATGCGTTCGTCGAATGCTCCGGCGAACAGTGCCATCTTTCCAGCGAACGAACAGCCCGTCACGGCCAGTCGTTTGTGGTTGATCAGCAGATCTTTTTCGACCAACTCGAGGCCGTCGATGATACGGCTGATTCCCCATGGCCAAGCCGCGTAGGCGCCGATGTGTGTGAGTTCCGGGTAGAGCCGGTTGATCGGTTCGTTGCCGCGATTCTGCTGGTGCGACATCACTTGATTGAAGTTGAACCCAATGGTCGCGACCTTCCGCGCCGCGAAGATGTCGGGAGGGAGACTCCCGGTTCCTCCGCCAAAGCCAATGCCGATCACCGCAGGGAATGGCCCTTCGCCTTGCGGCAACGAAACCTTCGCGTTGAGCGTTAGAGTCTCGCCATTTTCGGTCACCTTCACGGTGAGTGTGCCGTCTTTGAAGGTTGCCGTGATGTCTTTGGGACGCCCGGGTTTTTCGCCAACGCCGTATTTTTCAATCTCCGCTTTGATCTCCGCTCGCCGCTTGGACCAGTCCGCGAATTCCGTGGAACGTCCGCTTCCATCCGACCAGGCAAATGGATCGGGAAGAGGGCGCACCGTTGGCAACTGATCGAATTCGGGCAACACGGGCTTCGGGAATTCTGAACCCGTGTGCTCAACGTCGTAGACAAGCGGAATGTCCTGTGCGAGGCAATCCACCGGGGCGAAGATGGAAAGTGTGATCATGGAGATGATCACAGCCAGTGGGGAGGGTTTTGGCATGCTGATAAGGCTCCGGGGAAGATGGCGTTGCCAATGCATTCGCGGGCAACGCGAGAATCCTTCGCGTTTTTTGGAAGAACCCTCGCATGCTTCGCAAAAGATTCTTCCTTTGGCGCGAACGCAGTTGTGCCGCAGTGATATAAAGCGGCATGACTTGCACCCAGGATACAGGAAACGCAGTCGTGATTCTTTTTTGTGGGCCTATTGGTAGCGTCGCCATCTTCGGATGATTGCTGCTTGGCCTTGCTTCCCGAGCGGTCAGAATCGGAGAGACTCGCGTGCGGGGCCGACGTGCGTTGGGTCACCCGGTGGGAGCGACTAGGTCAGGATGTCTCGGATGACGTGTCCGTGGACGTCGGTGAGGCGGAAGTAGCGGCCTTGGAATCGGTAGGTGAGACGTTCGTGGTCGATGCCTAACAAATGCAACATCGTGGCGTGTAGGTCGTGCACATGAACTGGGTTCTCGGTGATGTTGTAGCAAACCTCGTCGGTCGCTCCGTAAGACATCCCAGGTTTAACGCCGGCTCCCGCCATCCACAGCGAGAAGCAACGTGGATGGTGATCGCGACCGTAGGTCTCTGCGTTCAATGTGCCTTGGCAGTATGAGGTACGCCCGAATTCGCCTCCCCAAACGACGAGTGTGTCTTCCATGAGCCCGCGTTGCTTCAAGTCGTTCACCAACGCCGTTGTCGCTTGATCGACGTCGCGACACTGGCCGGGCAATTGCTTCGGCAGCGTGAAGTGTTGATCCCATCCCATGTGGAAGAGCTGGATGAATCGCACGTCGCGTTCTGCCAAACGACGCGCCAGCAAGCAGTTGTAGGCGTACGTCCCACGTTTCGTCACATCGGGACCGTAAGCATCCAGAACATGCTGGGGCTCGTCCGAAAAATCGGTCAGGTCAGGCACCGAGGTTTGCATTCGGTACGCCAATTCGTATTGCTGGATTCGCGAATGGATCTCGGGATCACCGAACTCATCCAGCTTCTCTTGGTTGAGTTGCTGCAGGTCGTCAAGCATGCGGCGCCGGGCCTTGGCGTCAAAGCCGTCTGGGTTACTCAGGTACAGCACCGGATCCCCGACGCTCATCAGTTTGACGCCGGCATAGGTGGACGGCAGGAACCCACTTCCCCACAGTCGATCGTAGAGCGGTTGGCAGTTGGGACGCCCCGTGCCACGTGACACCATCGAAATGAAGGTGGGCAGGTTCTCGTTGATCGTGCCCAAGCCATAGTGCAGCCACGATCCCACGCTGGGCCGGCCGGGCAATTGGTTCCCGCTTTGGAAAAAGGTCATCGCGGGGTCGTGGTTGATCGCCTCGGTGTGCATCGAGCGAATCAAACACATGTCGTCGGCAAGCGTTGAAATCTTTGGAATCAGCTCGCTGCCGAGTTCCAAACCCGCTTCCCCGTGCTTGGCGAATTTGTACCGCGAACCGGCCATCGGAAACGACTTTTGCCCCGCGGTCATCCCCGTCACTCGCTGATTCATGTCGACGAAATCAGCCAGCTCCTTGCCTTCGTGTTGCTGCAAGGCGGGTTTGTAGTCGAACAATTCTTGCTGGGACGGAGCACCGCTTTGGAACAAGTAGATGACTCGTTTGGCCTTGGGCGGCGTGTGGTATTCCTTCATCACCCCGTTGGGCTGAGAGAAGTCCGGTTGCGAAACGTTGCTTGGTGCGGGCGCGTTGGTTTCCGCCGTCGCCGAGCGTCCCATCATGGACGCCAGTGCGGCCATGCCGACTCCCGATGCCGACCGGCCAAAGAAATGACGGCGAGTCAGCATCATGCGATGCTCGTCAGTGATGTCATTGGGTTTCATGGCATGTTCTCTATTCAACGGTGATGAATTCGTCGGTGTTCAAGATCAGGTGAGCCACGGCAGTCATCGCCGCCAACTCCGTCGCATCCAGTTGTTTGTCGGGTTTCGATTCCCCAACGGCCAGCAGCTTCTCGGCGGCTTCCGGATCAGCGCGGTAGTGATCTCGGAAGTAGGACAAGCTGCGTGACATCACTTTCAAGGTCGATGATGAAGGCCGTTTGGCGATCGCCCAGAAAGCGAGTTGCGAGAGGCGTTCGTCGTCGGTGGCATCGAGTTGCAAGGCACGTTGAGCCAGGTTGCGGGCGGCTTCCACAAACGTCGGGTCATTCATCAACACCAGAGCCTGAAGCGGCGTGTTGGTGCGTCGAACGCGGACGTTGCAAACCTCACGACCACTGGCGTCGAAGATGGTTTGACGCGGCGGATTGACGGCTCGTTTCCAGTACGTGTACATGCTTTTGCGATACAGGCTGTCGCCTTGATCGGGCTTGTATCGCGTGCCGGCATTGGCAGCCACGCTTTCCCACAACCCACTCGGTTGATAGGGCTTCACGGACGGCCCGCCGACTTGGTCGTTGGCAATTCCCGCCACTTGCAAAGCAAGGTCACGGATCACGAACCCATCGGCACGATAGCGAGGCCCGCGGCTGATCAGTCGATTTTCAGGGTCGGGGTCGTTGAGCCCGTGACTCCGCTTGGACAATTGATTGAAGGCCGCACTGGTCACGATCAAACGATGCATCGCTTGGACATCCCAGCCGGATTCGACGAACTCCACGGCCAACCAATCGAGCAATTCGCGATGGCTGGGCATCTCGCTTTGCAGACCAAAGTCCTCGGCGGTTTTGACGATGCCGGCCCCAAAGTGACTTTGCCAAATCCGATTGACGGTGACTCGAGCGGTCAGCGGGTTTTCACGAGAGACCATCCAGCGTGCCAGTTCCAAACGATCCTGCGGTTGGCGTGCGTCCGAGGAAGGCAGCAGGGCCGAGGGAACGCCTCGCGGCAACGGATCGTCTTTCACCGGTTGATCGTATTGGCCGCGATTCAGAAGGTAGGCCGGTTGCGGATCCGACTCGCGTTCTCTCATCACCATCACCGGAACACGGGGACCCGTTTTCTGCATCAACGCGTTGTCGGCGGCGGAGAATTGTTGTTGGGCGGCCTTCAGCGGAGGGTCAATTTTGCGGTAGTGGGCCAGCAATTGTTTGCGATCCGCTTTCGTCCGATCCTCGGCGGGTTTCAGCAGGATGTCCTTCAGCTTTTGATTCAGTCCAGTCACCCGCTTGGGCAAATCCGTCGCCGACGTGGAGCGTTCGATTTGGAGTTTGCCGATGACGTGATTCGCGAACGAGCTGTCGAATCGAAGCGTGAGCTTGGTTGGTTGCTCGGCGTCGGCTGGGATCGGTTCTTGCAACAGGAACGTGATGTCAACCGGCTGATCTTCGACGTTCGGTCCAAAGACAGCCCAACCTGATTTGGGATCCTCATCGATTGTGTTCGACGCGGGGTAGTTGTCCTGTTCAAAGGAAGCGGAAACGGATTGCACCGTTTGGGTTTTGTCGCCGACGTGAATCTCAAAATCGGTCAACACGAAGTTGCCGTTCACGCTCGGTGCCAACTTGCGAGGTGCACCAAAACGCTTGTCCGGCAAAGCGGTCACCTTGAACATGCTCGTGCCGGAAAGATCGCCTGGGATCACGAATTCATTGGCAACGTTCTTGGCGTTTTTTCCTTCGGTGGGTTGGAAGACAACCGTGTGTTCGGATTCTTTTTCCAGTTTCCCTTCACCGGTCAGTTGGATTTCGTCGAGGGTGACGTGCTGCCATTTCACGTCGAGGGATGTTTGCAGCAGTCGCTGGGTTTCGGCCGCCCATTGGTCCATCCGTTGATGAATCCCGGACTCGGCATCCTGGATCGCTTGTTCGGCCCGCTGCACCGCCGCGAGCTCTTGTGGGGGTGCTGTTGCCAGCGGCGAAGCGAATTTCATCGTGGGGTTAGCGATCACGCCTTTGCCGATTCCGCGCTCGCCGATGTTGTTGAAGTAACCGTAGAACTGGTAGAACTCGCGTTGCGTGACGGGATCGTATTTGTGGTCGTGACAACGCGTGCATCCAAGCGTCAAACCAAGCCAAACGGTTCCGGTTGTTTCCACGCGATCGATCACGTTCTCGACCAAGAACTCTTCTGCCAGCGCGCCGCCTTCGCTGTTTTGGCGGTGGTTCCGATTGAACGCGGTGGCGAGTCGTTGCTCGTCCGTCGCGTTGGGGAGCATGTCACCGGCAAGCTGTTCGACCGTGAACTGATCGAACGGCATGTTGTTGTGGAACGCTTGAATGACCCAGTCACGCCAGGGCCAATTGCTGCGTTCGGGGTCGTTTTGATAGCCGTCGGTGTCGGCATAGCGAGCGGCGTCCATCCACAGCAATGCTTGACGTTCGGCATAGTCCCAAGTCGACATCAATTCATTGACTGCCTCTTCGAAGGCTTGTTCACTTGGATCGGCCAAGTATCTGTCTTGCAGATCAGGGCTGGGTAGCTGCCCCGTCAAAGTCAGCGAAACGCGTCGGAGGCGGGTGGCGGGGTCCGCGTCTGGTGAGGGTGTGAGTTTATTGGAGAGCAGCTTTTGAGCGATGAAGGCATCGATGGGGTTCATCGACCAGCGATCGATGACGTCCTTGGACCATCCCGATTTGGTCACGGCTGCCGTGGGAACCTTCGGCCGGGTTGGTGGTTCGAACGCCCAGTGTCCTTCGTAGGGGGCACCTTGAGCGACCCATTGTTCGAGGACTTGTTTTTCTTCTTCGCTGAGCGACCGGTTGCTGTCCGGTGGCGGCATCATGTCTGACTCGTCCTCGCTGCGAATGCGGGCGATCAGTTCGCTGGCCTCCAAATCGCCGGGCACGACGCCAGCGTAGCCTCCGAGGTCGGCGACCAAGTTCTCTTGGCTATCGAGCCGGAACTCGGAATCTTGATTGTCCGCGTCGGGGCCGTGACAGTGAAAACAGCGATCGGAAAGGATCGGTCTGACTTGACTGCTGAAGTCCACCGTCTCGATCTCATCGGCCTTCGCCTGCAACTCGCCTGGCAGAACGTCGCAAGACGCCACAGCAGCGATCGCAATGCCGGCCAGATAGAATGATCGATAGGCATCGAAACGGAAATTCAGCATAAAAAACCTCGCAACGAGACGCGTGCACGCCAGAAAAACACCGATTGTGATCGGTGGTTGTCATGCATACTCCCGCTGACGCAGGAACCTGCCTGCCTTTTATTCGTTTTTTTCTGATTTCGACCGGCAAGTTCGTTTGTTGGCGGGAGTTTGTCGGTGGCGTGACAGCAGTCAGGAGGCCCGCGGGTAGGCTCGATCGATCTCCAATCTTCCCCTCAGTTGAACCCAATCGATGATGGACGAAGGTCGCTTCCTATCACTGTTCCTCAAGCACGAGCGAGAACTCGCCAGCATCGCTCGCGCGTTTCTGCCGGATTGGAACGCCGTCGACGATGTGCTGCAGGAAGCTAGTTTGGTGATGTGGAGAAAGATTCATCAACTGGAATCGGACGACGAGTTTCTGCCTTGGTCCAAAGTCATCTTGCGTTTCGAGATTTTGAAAGCGAGGCGTCGGCATGCACGCCAGAATTGGGTGCTCAGCGAAGAGTTGATCTCCAAATTGATGGATGAATCTGCAGAGGAACAAGCGGAAATGCGGCAGGCACAGCAATCCGCGATCCAGCATTGTCTGCAGTCGTTCAGCGAAGACCACCAAAAGCTGTTGCTGGCTCCTCACACCTCGCGAGGTGGCGTGTTGGCTTTGGCAGAAGCGGGCGGGCATTCCGCGAATAGTTTGTACAAGCGGATCGGACGTCTCCGCGTGAAGTTGCACGACTGTGTGGTGCAGCGACTTTCCTCGGCCGATTTCGATCTCCCTCTCTGAACTCTCTTCTCATGAACGAACAACAGATCCATGACTTGATCGAGAAGTACTTTCTCGGGGAGTTGAACGAAACCGAGCAAGCCGAACTTCGGTTGGCATTGGAAGCAGAGCGAAGCTACCGAGATCGGTTTCGCCGCGCCGCTGCGATTGATGCGCAGTTGCGACACTACTGGAACGAAGACATCGGCGAGGACGAAAATTCGCGGCCGTTCCTGCCAAGCGAAGCGAGTTCTCGAGTGTCGAGCTCCAGCGAATCTGAGAGGCTCGAACCGCGGTTGCCTGTCACTGCATCTCGTCAACCTATCGATGCTCGATGGCTGACGATCGCTGCTGCGGCCAGTTTGATTGCTGTGGTTGGCGTGTTGTCCTCTGGCGTTTGGAAGGCGTCGTCCGAGTCCACCGTGGCTCAATCGCAGCCGGAGTCGACAACGACACCGCAGTCCGTTGACGACGAGCCAGTCACGCAGAACTCGTCCGAAGTGGCTTGGTTGGTGACGGGTTACAACCACCGGTTCAACGAAGGTTTGTCGCCTCAGAACAAATCCTTTGAAAAGGGTGATTACGAACTCACCGAAGGTTCCATCACGCTTCGCTTTGACAGCGGAGTGGATGTGTCTATCGAGGCACCGGCGCGGTTCACCGTGGTCGATTCACTGCGGATGAAGATGGACGCGGGGCGAGCACGCGCGATCGTTCCCGAGACCGGCCATGGCTTTGTGATTCAAACACCCACGGCGGATGTCGAAGACCTGGGCACCGAATTCGGTGTCTATGTCAGCGAAGAACAAGACGTGGAGTTGCACGTTTTTGCCGGCGAGGTCAACGTGCACACCGCCAACTTGCCTTCGCGGCGGATCCAGGAGGACACCGCTGTGCACTTGACCTCGGTGGGCACCAAGCATCTTTCGTCGACGGATGATGTCGCGTTCACAACTCGCAGCAAAATCGGATACCAGCGTTGGCTCGCCGACAGCACGGCGCGGCGCGAAGATCCTTCGACGCTTTTGTACTTTGATTTTGAGCCGGACGCGGACGCTCCCACGTTGCTTCGCGATCGGAGTCAATCCGGGTTGGACATTGATGGGCAAATCCAAGGTTGCATCTGGGCGACAGGCCGCTGGCCGAACAAAGGAGCCTTGTTGCTGGAACGTGCTGGTGATCGTGTGGAATTGGATGTCCCTGGGGCCTTTGATGCACTCACGATCTCGGGATGGATCCAGGTCAATCGTTTTGATCAAGCGTTGCAGGCGTTTTTCAACACGCGAGACTGGCAATCCGGTGAGCACCATTGGAACATCCAAAGGAACGGTGGGATGAGCGTTGGTGTGTCGCATGCCTACACGATTCACTCGGCGCAAAAGAAAGTTCCTCTGGGGCGATGGACGCATTTGGTGGCGTCGATTGACGCTCAAAAGAAAGAGGCCACGTACTACATCGATGGTGAACTCGCGCAGCAAAGGCAATGGGAAAAGACGACGTCGCTTGCCTTTGGTCCGTGCACCATCGGTGCCTTCGGAACAACGGTCGCGGATCCCGCTGCTGCGCATTCAGATGAACAGGCAAGTGCAGGTGAGTCATCCCTTCGCGTCGAATCGGTTCGCTACAACCGAGAACTGCGAGGCCGGATCGATGAACTGGCTATTTTTGCTGGAGCTTTCTCCGCCGAGCAAGTCAAAGAGCTTTATGAAGTTGGCAACGGGTTTGATTGACCTTGCTCGGCCATCCGTGACGCGGTCGTTGCCAAAACGACTTGGGAAGCGAGTAGACTTTCGGTTTTGAATCGAAGTCCCACCTCGTATCCCCACTGGAAATGACCATGAATCGATCGCTCTCTGGTCGAAGCAATCTGTTCTCTGTTTTGGCTTGCCTTCCTTTGCTTTGGATGGCTGGAATCATCTCGGCAACTTCGGTCGCATCCGGTGATGGTCCTGATCTACCGGTCGTGGATTTGTCGCAGCAAACAGAACGCCAGGTCGTCATCGCTGCGGGAACGGAAGATGTCTATCAAGGCCACCCGACGACGTTGCGGTTGCCGGAGAGCGACACGATCTATTGTGTTTGGTGTGTCAATCACGGTGGCTCCGCCGGCCCGATGGCCAAGAGCGAGGATGGTGGACTGACGTGGTCGCGACTGGATGATCAGTTGCCGCCTAATTTCTCCAAGCATCAGAATTGTCCGAGTATCTATCGGATTGCGGATCCCGAGGGGAAGCCACTATTGTGGGTGTTCTCGGCGGCGCTCAACCAGCGTGGTGGTCCGGGGATGCCGAGCATCATGAGCGAAGATGAAGGGAAGACTTGGACGGAGATGCCGCCACTTGGTTTTCCGTGTGTGATGACGTTCAGTAGCGTGGTCACACTGAAAGATGGCCGAACGTTGGGGCTGTATCACAAAGGACCGGACGGCAAAGACAGAGCGCCATTGACGGTGTTGCAAACCATCACGGCGGACGGCGGGTTCACTTGGTCTGAGCCGCGAGTTGTCGCGGAGGTGGAAGGGAAGAATCCCTGCGAGCCGTTTGTGTTTCGTTCACCTGACGGGGAAGAGTTGTGTTGCCTGATGCGAGAGAACACGCACCGCGGTCGCAGTTTGATGATGTTCTCCCGCGACGAGGGGCAGACCTGGAGCACACCCGTTGATACGCCATGGGGATTGTCGGGCGATCGGCACATCGGCGTGGCGTTGCCGGACGGTCGCTGGGTGTTCGCGTTTCGCGATCAGGCTCCTGGCAGCCCGACGCTTGGGCACTTCGTGGCTTGGGTGGGAACCTATGAGGACATTCGCAAGAACCGGCCGGGGCAATATCGTATCAAGCTCTTGCACAGTCACGCGAAGAACGTTCGCGATTGTGGTTATCCTGGCGTCGAGTTGTTGCCCGATGGAACGATCGTGGCGACCACCTACATCAAGTATCGCCCCGGCCCAGAAAAACACTCGGTCGTGACCACTCGCTTCCGCATCGAAGAGACCGACGCACTGCTCCGCGAAACACGTTGAATGTGGGGAAGGTTGCAGTAGGCAAGCGAGAACTTTGACACGTCGCATCACTCGTCCTCTCTCACTTGCCTGCTGACGAAGAACGGTCCCTATTGGATCCGCTGTGCGTACTCCTTCGACTTGCTGTAGACAGCGAGGATGTGATTCGGATGGAGCTTTGGGATGTGAACGCTGACATAACCAAGGGGCTTCAAGGCTTCGGGAATCGTCACCGCGTGCGCATCACTCGTTATGTCCGAGACGCAAGGAATCACAGAGAAGTCGGGGTAGCGCGGGTTTAGCGGTCACGCATGAGGTCGCTCAGCAGGAGGTGCCGCAGCAATGATTGGAATCGATAGTCATCCCTCTTCGATTTCGCTGCGAGCTGATCCACAAGATCGAGATCGCGCCGGTTCAGCCGTCGCCCCTTGGCGTATTCAGCCAGCTTGATGATTAGGCTCTTTGCGAACTGATCTTCTTGGGACCGGAGGATTTGACGTAGCTCTGTCACGTCCTTGAACCGGGTACCAAACATCTCGCCGGATGGATCGATCTTGGGACCGGTCTCGTAAGTCGTTCGGTATCTGCCGATGACATCGAAGCTTTCCAGAGCAAGGCCGAGCGGGTCCATCTGTTTGTGGCATTCGAAGCAGGCTGGGTCTTTCCGGTGACGAACGAGTTGGTCGCGTGGTGTGTCCACTCCGTTCAGATCGGGAACCAGAGCCGGAACCTCTTCCGGTGGAGGAGGCGGTGGCGTCCCCAGAAGCTCGTCGAGGATCCAGTGACCACGGGTGACGGGCAAAGTTTCGACACCGTTGGACGTCAGAGCGAGGATGCTGCCCTGTCCCAGCAAACCGCCGCGCATGGATCCTTTGGGGAGTGAGACTCGCCGGAATCCAGTGGATGTTAGAAGTTGTTCGTACGATGGCCTTCCAATGCCGTCGGGGCCTTCGCCAGTGATGTTTCGACGGCCTTGGAAGGCCATCTTACGGGGGAGAGGTAGGTTGTAGACGTTTGCTAGAGTTTCATTGATGATCGCATAGTCGGAATCGAGGAAGTCGCCGACAGGCTGGTTTGCATACAGGACATGCCGGAAGAAGTGCAGCGTCTCGTTGCGAAAGGCAGCTTCGTATTTGCCTCGGTGGTAAGCCGAGTAGCGTCGGTCTTTAATGTCCGGCGGCATGGTTCCGAGCGAATCAAGCGAGAGCCATTGGGTGGCGAATCCGCGGACAAATTCTTCCGTTCTCGGATCGCGGAGCATTCGCTCGACCTGCCCCGCGTAGACGTCCGCGTCGAGAATCGTGCCCGACCTCGCAAGCTGGAACAATTCCTCGTCGGGCATGGTGCTCCAAAGGAAATAAGACAGACGGCTGGCCAGCTCGTACGGCGGAAGCGGGCCGATCTCTTCTTTGATGTAGAGGAAATCGTGCGAGGCCATGATCGCGGCAAATGTCTTGATGAATGCCTCCTGCCAACGTGAACGCTGGCCTTCCAAGGCCGACGAGTTCCTGCGGCTTGTTCGCGACGGCCTCGGAAGGTCATCATACTTTTCGTTGAGAAACTTGACGTAGTCCCGCACATCCTGTTCGTTCGCCGGGCGACGGAACGCACGCGTCAAGAATCTTTCGATCAGCGACACGCGGACTTTGGCATTTTCAAAGTCGGGCATCTCGTCTGTTTGGAAGACGGTCCGGTAAGTTGCAGGCGGCCACTCCGGATCCAACGGACCTTCGACCGCGAGCCGACTCACTTCCACGCCCGGGCCTTGGTAGTTCTGTGGGCTCACCTCTTTGGGGTCGACTTTCCGTTGCCGGATTGCCTGGCGGACGCTGGACGCGGGCTTGCCGGCACCATTCAAAAACCCAACCCACGGGTAGGCTCCTTTCTCAAGCCACATGACAACGCTGTATTCCTTAAACTTGTCATCTTGCAGATCGAAAGACTTCACCAGCTTGGAAGCGGACGTTTGGCCCTCGCTGTCCAACCGCGTGCCGATTCCCATCCGGATTGGACCGCTTGCAGGCGGAAATTTCATCCTGCCATAGTTGTTGCGATCCACTCCAGCAGCTGTGATCGTGACCCGGTAGTTGCCCGCAATCGCGACCTCGCGTGGACCATTGCTTGTGGAGTACTGCCCGGAGCCTCGCAGGACAGTCGCGTTCTTTTTGTTCGTAGTAAAACGTCGATCGCCGCTCTGCAGACTCCCAGCGTTGTACTCGACGACCGTGGTCGCGGGAGGCGAGAGGTCCTCCAGGTAAAGAGCCATGCGCAGACTGTGTTCGGCTGATTCGAGGTACTCCAAAAGCAGTTCGTTGGAGATGACCAGTTGGTCCGCGTTGGTGTCAAAGCCACCCTCGATCTCGTCTTTGAAGACTCGGGCTGCCGGATCATAGATGCCGGGTTTCAGGCCAAGCAGGTCACGGACGGTGTTACGAAATTCGCGGCGGTTCAGACGTCGAAACCCTGTCGAGATGGAAAAGGATTCGTCGCGTGAGATCTGCAGAACAAGTTTCGCAATGTCGCTGCGTTCCTTCGCCGTCGGTTGACGTGCGTCCTCAGGCGGCATGCTGGCGTCATGGATTTGGTCGTGGACATCGTTCCAAAGAGCGCCATCGATTTGGGCAAAGTCATCCAGACGCACTTCGCCCTTCTGCTTGGTCTCGCCGTGACAACCAACGCAGTAGCGATTGAGGAACGGTTGGATGGGTGCGTACTGCTCGCTAGCGTGGATTGGTGCTGAGGACACCAAGATGACCAACAGTACGATCGCCTTCCAAGGCCGTCGAATCCGGGACCACAAGCAAAACTCCGACGGCGTTGGAAGGCCATCGTACGAATCGGATTTACTCATCTTTGAATCCCCATCCCATTTCGTCCCATTCCGAGTGAATCCAGCGAACCCATTGTTCGCGAGGGTGCCCTTCATCCAACCAGGCTTCCGAGCGCGGTTGCGGATGAGAACGTTCCCAGATTTCGCGCCAGAGTTTCAGGTCTCTCACATGTTCCTGTGGAATCGAATCGGCAAGCCGGAAAGTAACTGCGTAAGTCGCACCATCTTGCCGCCAATGCGGCACATGGCGGTGGTACATACGGACAGACAGATCTGGATGAAGACGGCGGAATCCAGGAGACGCTGGCAGTTTGAAGTGGTCCGTCATCGATGTGTCACATGTACGATGGCCTTCCAAGGCCGTCGAGGGAAAGTGGGACGACGGCCTCGGAAGGCCATCGTACGTTAGGCGAGAACGTGGTTTAGGTTTCCGGTTGCACCATTGAAAGATTCGATCTCGATGCCGAAGTGCTGAAGCATGGTAGTAAAAAGATTGTTCAGTGGAGTTTGTTTGCCGTTGTGTCGCTGCTCGGCGTCGAAGTGGCCCTGATGCTTCAGCCCACCGCCAGCCAGGATGATTGGGAGATTGCGGTTGGAGTGTCGGGATGCGTCGCTGATACCGCTACCGAAGAACACCATCGTGTCATCCAGGAGAGATCCGCCGTTCGTGTTGATTCCCTTCAGTCTTCCGATGAACCTTGATAGCTGCTCCATGTAAAACGTTTCGATGATCTGAAGCTCGCGGAGATGACTCTCTCGGTTTCCATGGTGAGACAGCGTATGATAGCCCTTCGTCACGCCATCGATTTCAATCAGACGGTTGTGCATCGAGAAGTTCGCGGTGATGACGCGACTGGAATCAGACTGCAGGGCGAGCGTCAACAAATCGAACATGACCGGACTGAGGAATCCGTAGTCCAAGTCACCGTGTCCTCGGGCCGCGGGATCGTATTCCTTCTTCGAGACCTCCGGCTTTTGGATGTTCTGCCAACGACGCTTTCCCTGAAGGCGTTCTTCTGCTTCCCGGATCGCGGTCAGGTATTCGTCCAACTTCGCCCGGTCGATTTGACTGACGCTGCGTTCCAAACGGCGGGCCCGGGTGCGGACGAGATCAAGGACGCTGCCTTGTTCTTCCAGTTCCAATGCGCGAGCCTTCCGGGCGGCCGCTGAATCAGCCACGAAAAGTTTCTTGAACAGAGCTTCCGGCGACGTTTCCTGACGCAGCAGAATTCCGGACGAGCTATACGAAGCACTCTCGGCACCACCGAGCGAAATGTGCAGCGATGGAAACCGCGTGGTGTAGCCAACGTGATTCGCAGCCACCTGATCGATCGAAATGTTCTGGCCTGGACGGGCGTTCTTGTTCAGCACGCCATTGAGCAGCGATCTGATGCCCGCGTGTTTGGTGAAGACATTCGGGTGATCCATGTGCGAGAACAACGTGAACTCATCCCGGTGCTTCATCATGGCTGGCAAGACCGGAGATGGAGCGAAATCAGCACCGTACTCGTCAGGAAAGAACGTGCGAGGATTCATCCCCAGTCCCGTGCTGACAAAGATCATCCTCTTTGCTGGTTCGTACCGTTTCGGTGCGGCAACCGCATTGGTCGCATTGAGAGACTCAAGCAACGGCAGGGCGATCGAGACCCCGGCCGCCTTCAGGATGCGGCGGCGGGAATGTGTACGATGGCCATCCAAGGCCGTCGTGTCATCGCGAATGTGTTTTCTCGACGACCTTGGAAGGCCATCGTACGATCCGGCCAATTGGTGACTCATTGATTTTGATTGCTTCATGTCGGCTCAAGAGCTTGGAGTGTGAGTCAGATTCTTGATCGCGTCCCATTGAGCACGCGGGCCTACAAGGCTTTTCGATCAATCCGCGAAAGGATTTGGCTGGAAGGCCATTGTACCGCCTGCGACTTCGTCCATCACTTTTAAAACGGTTTGTCAAAAGAAACGCTATCTGCGGAAGTCAGAACTCTGTCGGTATTGGACGAGGCTATCCTTGCCCCAATGTTGGGCATCACGCCCGGCTCGGAGCAGGAGCCGTATGCGGGAAGACTTCACGTACGGATCTGTGCGGGAGCTTCCGGCGACGGCAGTCCCTATCGCGATTCCGTACGGAATCTGATGGATTGAACGCGTCCTATCTCTCGTCCTCGGCCAGTTGACGACTGCCGGCGAACGGTCCCCATTGGATACGTTTTTCGTGCTCCTTTGACTTGCTGTAGGCAGCGGCGTCGTAGTTCGGATTTGGCTTTGGGAGACGGGCGCCGACTTGGTCGAAGTAGTTCATCATGTCGTCGTAGAGCCGCCGGTGTTCTTTCGGGTGAGCGGATGCGATGTTGTGAACTTCGCCTAGGTCGGACGTCAGGTCAAAAAGCATGGGAAGGTCGGGTCGCTCGTAGAAATGCAGTAGCTTATGCATACCGGAGACGACGGCGGAATGCGGCATGCTCGAACGATAGTGCGGGTAGTGGAAATAGAGATTCCGATTGAGGAACGCGTTGGTTGGCTGCTCGCCGGCCATGTAGGAAGCGAGACTGACCCCGTCAATGTTGTTCAGTGTGTTCGGATCGCCGCCAGCCCAGTCAAGAAATGTTGGCAGGAAGTCGTAGTTGACGACATTGCCATTGAAGACAGAACCTGACTTGATGCCGGGACCTCGAACGATCATTGGAACGCGAATACCACCCTGCCAGACCCACCACTTGGCTGCATGGTGTGGCTGCGCGAGACCCTCGGTCAGCTGAAGCTCTTTGTGCCGGTACCCGTTGTCCGACACCAGCACAACATACGTGTTGTCTTCGATTCCCAGCTCGCTGATTCGGTCGAGCACGGCTCCGATGCGTCCGTCGAGATCGTCGCCCATCCCAAGCCAGATCGCCGGATCTTCTTTGCGTTTGACAGTCTCGGCCGTCTTCCCGATTTTCCGGTAGTACGCCTGGACGAGTGGATTTCGGACGTACTTCTCACGCGTCGCCGGCAGGCACTCGCGGCCTTCGTGCATCGCGTAGTGTGAGATCTGCAAATAGAAAGGCTGGTCGGCCGTGGCCTGCTCGGTCATGAAGTCGATCGCCTTTTGGGTGACGCTGAACATCAGCTTGGGATCGGTCAGGTCGTCGGGCAGTCGTTGGTTTGCGCCAGCCGGCAACGTGTTTCCAGGTTTGTTGCTGGTGTCTCCATCATGCACTACATATCCTTCATTCCCGGGATCGCCTCGCATGTGCCATTTGCCGATGTGAGCGCTGACATAACCGAGCGGCTCTAAAGCTTCAGGGATCGTCACCGCGTCCGCGTCGATCGTCATGTCCGACACGCAGGGAATCACCGGAAAGTCGGGATAGCCCTTTTCGTCGAAGTAGTCCTGTCCGTGATCGTTCATGAACACAGTGAAGCCATTGCGTGGCGAGGACTGGCCGGTTTGAACACAAACTCGCGACGGAGAACACTGCGGCGAAGCATACGCGCTGGTGAACTTCATTCCCTCGCGAGCCAATCGTTCGATATTCGGCATCTGCAGGATCGGCATGTGCGAATTTGGCATCGAGTCATCCATTGCAACCGGCGACCCGTTCCACGCCCAGTCATCGATGAACAACAGCACAACGTTGGGCTTCGTAACGTCGTTCGCTATCGCAACGCCGCCAGACAGCATTGATGCCATCAACAGTAAGACGATCCCGTTTCTCATCTGTTGGGTCTCCTCGTGGTTTCTGGTTTGATTTCTCGCGTGGCAAGGCTACTGATCCAACCGTCGATCTCCTTCTTCAAGCGAGCGACTTTTTCCGGATGGTTTGCGGCGACGTCGTTCTTCTCGTGGGGATCCGATTTGATGTGATAGAGCCTCGCGGGAGCCTGATCCCAGACGTGAAGAGCTTTGTACTTGGTCGTGTCTTTGCCTTGCTGACGGACGATCAGTTTCCATTCGTCTTCCACGCACCAGAGATACTGTAATGTGCCGTCGGGATTCCCAGGCGTCATATTGTGGGTTGCGTGCGTGACGCCGAAGACTCGTTCACGCTGCCCTCGAGCCTCTGCGTCGAGAAGATCAAGGCCCGGAAGGTTGGCCGGAGCATTGATACCAGTGGCGGCGGCGATTGTCGGAAAAAAATCGATCGAGTGAGCGAAGTCCTCGGCCCGGCCCGGCTTCACGTGTCCCGGCCATGAGACCATGATTGGTGTGCGGATACCGTTTTCATACGGGGAACTCTTCGACCGCTGGGCGTAGGCTTTCCACAGTTTCTGATGGGGATCGTCCGCGTTGGTACTCGGCGCGGCCCAGCCATTGTCGCAAACGTAGAACACCAGCGTGTTCTCGGTGACGCCTTTCCGGTCAAGGTAGTTCAACAACTCTCCACAGGTTTCATCGAACCATTCGCACATTGCGTAGTAGCGGGCGACGTCTTTGGCCCGCCCTTCAACGGCGTACTTTTCAAGCAGTCGCTTCGGTGGGTTGTGGGGAGTGTGTGGCAGAAATGGTGCGTACCAAACAAAGAACGGCTTGTCTTCCTCAACGGCCAGATCGATGAAGTCCGTCACGGGCTGCATGCCTTCGCGTCCAATGGTCAGGCCGACATCGCCGTGTCGACCGCCTCGCTTCGGGTCGCCATGAGTCATCCCGTGAGTGAATCCTCCGTCCTGCGCCGAGCCTTCCCACCACTTGCCGGACTGATGAGTCAGATAGCCACTGGCAGTAAGCATTCGGATCACGCTGGTATGCTTGTGAAACGCCTCACGCAGCGGAACGTCCAGAGCCGCGCGATTGTTGTAACCATCGACATCATTCCCGGTGATTCCGTGCTGCGAGGGAAAAAGTCCCGTGACCAGCGTCGCCAGCGACGGCCGACACAGGGGAGCCGCCACATACCCGCGTTCAAAGACAATGCTCCGGCGAGCCAGTTGATCTAGGTGTGGCGTCTGTATGTGTGGATGCCCCATGAAGCCGTAGTCGGTCCATGCCTGATCATCGCTGAGGATCAGCACGACGTTCGGGCGAGAGTCATTTGCGCAGAGACTACCTGCAGTCGCGGCGAGTATCAGGAGCGCTAGAAGATATTTCATATTCATGATGCTCACGTATTGTCGTTGCTGTAGGTTGACATGAGAGTGCAGTTGTTATTTGACAGATTCGAATTTGCGAATGCGAATGGATCGAAACGAAACATGGCGTAGTTTCTCGGGTGACTTTTTGACGCCGTGTACCTGCAAGGCAATCACGCCGGAGGGATACTTTGTGTAGGCTTCGTTATCAGTGACATCCGCGACTTGCTTGCCATTGATCCAAGTTTGAATTCGTGGCCCAACGACCAACACACGCAGCTTGTTCCACTTGTCATTGACCATCAGCTCGTTGCGGACCAGGTCTTCTTTGGGCGTGATCCAGGCGCCATTGCCCTGGTTAAAGATGTGCCCGCTGCGGCCGGGAGATTTTCCGATATCGACCTGAGGTCCATGAATCGATTCTCTCGATTGGCCTTTCGCGTTATTACGAGTCAACGCAGTCCGAATTTGGACGCCTGAATTCAGATCGGTGTCGTGAAGTTTGACTTCCATCTCGATCTCAAAATCACCATATGTTTCTGCGGTGTGCAGGAAATGGGTCTGGCCGGAACTTGTGCCAGTAATGACACCGTCGGTGAGCGCGAACTGCGTGTTGTCGCGTGACGGTTTCCAGCCGTCGAGGCTTCTGCCATCGAACAGGGGAACCCAATCATCGGCGAATGCGGTGCCACAGCACATCAAGAACGCGATCGCAGCGAGAGCGATCGTTGACCGAAACCGTCGCGTTTTCGCACGATTCAAACGACGAAAGAAGTGAGAAAGCATTTGCGTTCCTTTGGCTAAACAGCGGGAAGTGGAAACTCGGGACGTCGCGGTTTCGTCAACAATGCGTTGGCAGCGTCATCGCCAATGATTTTTTCTTTGGTAGCGTCCCAGTTGATCGTGCGGCCTGTGGTGCGACAGATGTTGATCAAGTGCGCGACGCTGGTAATCAGATGGCCGACTTCCACCGGCGCATTGGGCTGTTCGCGGGATTCAATGCAATCCAGCCAGTTGCCGACATGCGATTCAGTTTGAGAGCCGGTAAAAGGCTGAAGCAAGTCCTTGGGGTTGCAGGCAAAACGCCCACGATTGATTTCAATCTTGCCTTGCTCGCCAATAAAGATGCCGCCAAAGGCCGGTCCGTCGGTGCTTTCCAGTCGAATGACGGTGCCGTCCGGGTAATACAACCTCACACCACGGTCCCTGGCATTCTCCGCTTCTGTGGTGGGTTCAATCCGAGTGGGGGCGATGTTCTCCCAACCCATCGCCAAATGAACCATGTCCAGCGCGTGCGACCCACGATCACAGATCGGACCTCCTGTGAAGGCGTCGAAATTGCGCCACCGACGATGAAGCTGTTCGTGATAATCAACAAGCGGTGCCTGGTCACAAAATCGATTCCAGTCCATGCCGTCGGGAACGGGTTGGCTGTCGAGGCCGGTCGCAGGCCGAGAGCCTGAGTACTTTTTCACGAGGATCGTGGCGACTTTCCCAAGTCCACCGTCACGAATGAACTCGCACGCGTACTGATTGATCGGAGTGCTGCGTTGCTGCGTGCCGACCTGCAAAATGCGTTTGTGCTTTCGCACCGCTTTGACCAGTGCCCGACCTTCCGGGATGCTGAAGCTGAGCGGCTTCTCCGCGTAGACATCCAGGCCTTTGGCGCACGCGAGCATTGCCGCTCGCACGCGCACATGATCTGGCGTCGCGATCATGATCGCATCGAGATCTTCCTGCTCTAGCATCTGCTCGTAGCTCTGATAGCGTTTCCAGGAGTCACCGGCTCTTGGATCTTTCTTGTTGTCTGCCGCGAGAACATCGATCTGCGGCAGATAACAATCGCAGACCGCGACCAGTTCGGCTCGATGGGATTCGCGACCCAGCGCCCGCGTCAGCCATTTGGCTCGCCCGCCCGCACCGATTAAGCCAACACGCAACTTGCCGTTTGCGGAGGTCGACGGTGCGGCATGAATCGATGACGGCAACAGGCCGGACGCGGCCAGCGCGGTGGTCGCGCCGATGGATTTCAAAGCCGTGCGACGTGAAGGCTTGTTTTGAGGCAAGGTGTTCATGGTTCGTCCTGTTTGATCAACTTGTCTTTGTGATGCTAAGGGATTGGATTAGTTCTTCTTTTTCTCTTTTCGGGTTCCCCTGCGTTTCGTAGTCAACGCTGAGGGAAGCGGCTGAGCGGCCTCCTCGAAACTGGGGACCAGGGCGCGGAGTCTGTCGACGGTGGTGGCATATTTCGAGTTGTCGATCTGGTTGGTCCACTCATGAGGGTCCTTGGTGGCGTCGTAGAATTCTTCTTCGTTCGCCCCGTAGCGGGTGTAGCGTCCGAGTTCATTGCGGATGCTGATGTAGGCCAGGTCCGTTTTGCTTTTGTCGCATAGACCGGTGATGGCGGTGCTTTCCCACGGGGCCTTTGGGTCCTTGAGCAGCGGAACTAACGAGCGTCCATCGATGTACGCGGGCGGCGTGAGGCCGCAGAGTTCCGCAAGAGTCGGATAGATGTCCATCAGGGAAACGAACCGTTCGGACACGCCGCCGGTTTTGCTGACTCCAGGCGCGCGAAACATCAATAACGTGTGCGTGCCCTCTTCCCAGAGAGTCGTCTTTTGCCAGTGATGTTTTTCTCCAAGGTGAAAGCCGTGATCGGTAAGGAAGACGACAATGGTGTTGTCGTTGTAGGGGCTGTTTTCGAGGGCGTCGAGGACACGCCCGAATTGAGTGTCGACGTAGGTCGTTGTGGCCAGGTAGGCTTGCACCGCCTTTTTGTGCTGGCCAGACTCGATGACCTTGTCAGCGAAACTTCCGATCCCGTCACTCACCGCTTTGGCCAAGGGAGGAAAGTCGTCCAGGTCGTCGGCCTTCAGTTCGGGCAGGACGATCTGGTCCAGAGGGTACATGTCAAAATACTTCTTCGGCACATACCAGGGCATGTGCGGATTGAACGTGCCGTATGCCAGGAAGAATGGCTTGGCGTGTTGTTTCTCCAGCACGGCGATGGCCTTGTTGGCCCCGCCGGTGTCATTCATTTGATCTTCGGCGAGATGGATGATTCCCCAATCCTGTTCTCCGCCGCTGAGTCCAGCCAGTGGCGCACCGGGAGGAGCCGGATCGCGTTTGTGGCCAACTTTGTCATCCCAGTGTTTTTTCTGGTCCCAGCCGTGAGTGATTTTGCCGTACCCAAAAGTGCCGTAGCCGTTCTTCTTGAACAGTCCTGCCAGTGATAGCACTTCATCCCGGTTCACCACTTCACTCTTGTTGATGGTCTGAGCGTTGTTGTAGATCCCCGATTTCCAAGGAGCTACGCCGGAAAAGAATGCGGTGCGAGACGGCGAACAAACCGGAGCTGCGGTATACGCTCGCGTGAAGTTGACTCCACTGGCAGCCAACTTTCGAAGATTGGGGGCAACGACTCGGCCCGCGTACCGATCGGCATCCTCGAGCAGCCAACTATTCAAATCATCCGCAACCAGAAACAGCACGTTCATTGGCTTGTCCGGCGACGCGCCGGCGCAGGCTGAACATGCGGAAAGAGATAGGATCGCGCCGATGAAGATCGATAATGCAAGTCTGAAACGCATCGATTGTTTGCTCCTTTGGTTGACTCAGTTGTCGCGCTTTCGCGCCGGAGCGTCGTTTCGCGTTTGTTTCAATGTCTTCGTGAAAAATGTGTCAGCGACTTCAATCGCCTCGTCGAACCACATTTGCGTGGTCAGGAACGCGTGGGGAGCGTCCTTGATGACAGTTAGCCCCGACTGAATGTCCAGCGTTTGCAAACGTTCACGAAACTGATCGGCGTGAGTGCTGGGATCGTCATTTTCACCTGTGATGATCCAGCAGGGTGGATCGGTCTGATCGACGTGAACCAGCGGTGAGGCGATTCGATAGGCCTGAGGCTTTTCGGCCTGTGAACCGCCCAGGAACTGTTGCCAGATCTCCTTCTGACTCGAAATCTCACGATTGCGTTCGGACAGAAAATCAGTTTGTCCGCCCATCGAAATGGCCGCTTGAATGGCACTGCTCACTTCTGCGTTGCCACCTTTCCCCTCGAGTTCCTGCACACCCGCCGACATAGCCAGCAACGCTGCGAGATGACCGCCCGCGGAGTGGCCAATCGCGCCGATCTTCCCCGGGTCGATGCCAAAGTCGCTGGCGTTCGCTCGAAGAAATCTTACGGCGGCCTTGCAGTCATGAATGTGTGCCGGGAACGGAGCCTCGCCACTGAGACGATAGTCAATCGAGGCTGTCACGAAACCCTTCGCGGCCAAGGCCTGTGCGACGTTGCGGAAGTGAGTTTTCTGGCCTTTACTCCAGCCGCCACCGTGAATGCACACGAGGGCAGGCAGCGATCGCCAATCGTCCTTTGGGCGGTAGATATCCAGTTCGAGTGTGCGGTCGCCGTAGCGCGCGAAGGTCACGTCTAGCTTGCTATGCAGCCGATCGATGATTTCCGCTGGAACCTCGGTTTTGCCGTCAGCTCGACGAGGCGTCACCTGTCCGGCCGCTCGGGCATCAAGCCGCATCTCTTCCTGAAACAGGATCGCCATGCCGCGCAACTTGCGAATCACATCGCCATTGCGAACAAGAGTCGATTCGCCCGGGTCTTTCGACAGGTCATACAGTTGAAGGCTTGGATTTAAATAGAGCTTCCAGTTTTTCCAACGCACCGCCGCCAGCGCTCCCTGACTGCCGTGGTAGAAGAACGCGTCGTTGTACTCCCATCGCTCAATCAGCGGCTTCCATTCCCCAGGCGGATCCCAGCGACGACGCAAGGGCACTTTTGCATTCAATGATTTGTCCAGCCCCGGGGCCGGAACAAACGCTGAGTCTCCTTTCAGCAATGGACTCATGTCGCGACCGTCGATGACGGGACCTTCTGGAATCTCGATTCCGGCCAGGGTCGCAAGGGAGGGATACCAGTCCATCGCACGGACCACCGCCGCAGATGACTTTCCCTTTTGCAACCCGAGCCCGGGCCCCCATGCGATTGCTGGAACGCGAATGCCGCCTTCGTACGTTGAAAGCTTGCGTCCACGAATCTTCTGCTCCGGCGTACGACCAGGACCACGGCCATTATCCGAAGCGTAGATGACGATCGTGTTGTCACTTATGCCCAGACGCTCCAAGGAATCGAACAGGCGACCGACGTTGTGATCGAGTTCCTGAATTGCGTCGCCGTATTCTCCCCATCTCGAAGTTCCTTCAAACCCTTCGCTCACGCCAAGCGGATTGTGCAACATGGTGTGTGGCAGATAGAGGAAAAATGGTTTCTCCACGTTCTTCTTCATGAAGGCGATGGCTTCGTCCGTGTAGAGCTTCGTCAATTCCGAATGATCGGCGGGACGCTTAACGACCATCTCATTCCGCATCAGGGGAACGCCCTTGTCCCCGAAATAGACGACTTCAACCGGGTCCAGATTGTGCAGCAAACCAAAGTAGTGATCGAATCCCTGGTTGCGTGGGAGGAACGGTTCCTGGAATCCCAGATGCCATTTGCCGATACACGCCGTCGCGTAACCGTTCTGTTGGAACAACTCCGCGATTGTTAGTTCGTCTGGATGGATTCCAGATGCCGAGTCCGCGCGATGCACCCAGATATGGTTGCCGACTCGTCGCGGGTAACACCCCGTTAACAGACCGGCCCGCGAAGGACTGCAAATGGGAGCAGCCGCGTAGTAATCCGTGAACCGGATTCCCTCATCGGCCATCGCGTCAATCCGCGGCGTCTTGACCTCGGTCGCGCCATAACATCCGAGATCGTAGTAGCCCTGGTCGTCGACAAAGATGAAGACGATATTCGGTGGCGACTCTGATGCGACCAGCAGCCTGCTCACGCCGACACAGAGTATCAACGCTGACAGCGTCACACGAAGAAGTGGTTGGTGGATGGGTTGAGTCATTTCAGTCTTGTTTGGGGGAGGCTGTCAGCGTTGTTCTTTTTTGCGGGAGCTGGCACGTCTGGGAGTCTGCCAATCGGTCGGCTGTTGGCTTTTAGTTCTCTGACCGCGGCGTCCATCCGATGTCGAAGGTCGAGGACGACATCGGGATAGTCGGCTGAGACATCGCGCGTTTCACCCGGATCGATCTGTAAATTGAAAAGCGATCCTGCGGAAGCCGCCGGTCGTTTTCCTTCGCGACCGCTCTTACCGCCCGGCTTCAAGTCGCGAACAAGCAGTTTCCAGCGACCGTGACGAATCACCGAGCCGGGCACGATAAATGTTTCATGAATCGGCTTTGTAACCTTCTCGCCCTTCATGTACGGCAGAATGTTACGTCCGTCGATCACGCGGTCGCCCGGCGAGTCGACTCCAGCGATTGAACAAAACGTCGGCAGCAGATCCACGATTCCGGTGATCTGACTGGTCGTCGAATCGGGCTCAATCATACCCGGCCAGCGCATGATGCATGGGACACGTATGCCGCCCTCAAAGTCGGTCCATTTGCCATCGCGAAACGGGCCAGCATCACCGCCGTTCATCCCGAGTACCGGGCCGTTGTCCGACGCGAAGATAAACAGAGTGTTTTCCGCGACGCCCTGTTCGTCGAGAACTGTCATAAGTTCACCGACCTGCCAGTCAATTTCCCGAATCACGTCACCGTACGTGCCTCTCCGCGAAGTTCCTTTGAAACGCTCGTTCGGAATCCACGGCGTGTGCGGCAACGGAGAGGCGTAGTAAAGAAAGAAGGGGCGTTCTTTGTTCTCCTTGATGAATCCAATCGCTGCGTCAAGCAGTTTCGGCGAGTGCTTGCCATCGGTTTTTCGCCTGATCGATTCAACGCGTTTCATGTTCTGATAAATCCCCGTGCCCTGATCGAGATCAATCATGAAACCGTAGAAGAAGTCGAAGCCGTGGCGAGTGGGATTAAACGCGTCCCATTCGCCGAGATGCCACTTGCCCACGATTCCCGTTGTGTAGCCGGCTGTCTTGAGAAGCTCCGGCATCGTCACTTCATTCGCGTGAATTCCAATCCTGTCTTTGTTATAGATGACTTTGGTGCAGCCCACGCGGTGGGCGTGCGATCCGGTCATCAAGGCCATACGAGTCGGTGAGCAGCGCTGGTGCACATAAAAGTCGGTGAACTTCATGCCCTGCTTGCACAGTCGGTCGATATTCGGTGTCTCAAGTGAATCGGAGCCATAGCAACCCAGATCACCGTATCCCTGATCGTCCGTCAGGAAGACAACAATGTTCGGTTTTTCTGAGGCTCGACTCGTGCCAACCTGCACCCAGCCACTCAAGGTGACAAACAGGCAAACAGCAAATGTCGTCAACTGATTCATGGTATTTGGTCTTCGCAGTTCACTTGCTTCCACGGTTTTCGAAAATGACTCGAAGGCTCTATTTCTCGGTCGCATTTTCAGCCTTCGTGTATTCATCCCAGTGCTTCTCGATCATGTTTATGTCGGCTGCTTTGGAAGTCACGAGATAGCGGTAACGAGAAACGTATTCCTTACCAGGCACGATCTCGAATGGACCTTCAACCATAGGCGCGAAGCAGAAGTATGGCTTGTTCGGATGGATGCGCACGTGTTGTGGTGCACGGAAGTTTTTCGGACTGCAGAAGACGGTGGCCGACACGTCCTGACCATCGATCTGTCCAGAGAAGGCCACCCAGTTGGGTCGAGTGTGATTGCCTTCCCAGCGGTCTTTGCCGTCGCTGGTCAGAAACTGTACGTCACCCGGATTGATGCTGTGGTCATCCTTTTCCCTCAGCCACTGAACGTTGCCGCGGAATGCCATGCCGCCGTAGTGGTATTCGGCCAGGCTCAGAGGCTTGTCGGATGCGCACTGCTGGACGCTGACGAGGTCGAAAACAAAATGGTCCGCCGGGGTTTGATGAACAGTGACAGTCCAGACTTCATAGAGTGCGTCGATCCACTCCTCGCCTATCTTCACCATGAACGCGTGTTTGACGCTGAAGGAGACGCTTTGCTCTTCTCGACGCAGGTTCAGCACTTCGCGAAATTCAACTTTTCCAAGATCCTTGGCTTGATTCCAAAAGTCGACACTCTTGCCGTCAAACTGGCTTTTCACCCACGCAAAAAAGATCGCATGTTGATGAGCATGATCCGCGGGATAGTCTCCGGTGAGCTCCTGACCCGTTGGAGTGTAAACGGGATGAATGTAGCCGCTGCGACTGAAGTATTGCGGCAGTCCATCGGGGACGGGTTGCGATTTCTTGATGTACTGCACGACCGGTTTTCCACGCAGGGTGATGCGAATCGTGTCATCTGTTTCCGTCAGATTCAGCTCAGCGCCAAGTGTCGACTGGTTGGTGACAATGAACGAATAGAACAAGACCAACAGAGACATTTTGAATCGTTTCATTGACCTTCCGAATCTGTGATGGGGATGCAACATATTGTTTCTCAATTGTGTGTCCGCGTTCATCGATCGCTAGTCAATCGACACTGGTTCCGCAACGCCGGCAGGCCTCAGATTAGCGCGAAGCTCACGACCGAAATCATCTAACCGCTTCTTCAAACGGGCGACAATTTCAGGATGTTTCGCCAACAGGTTGTTTTGTTCGCCGATGTCGTTGGTCAGGTTGTAGAGCGCAGCCGTTGGTCCCAATTTTTGAGCTGTGGCTTTCCCACGTTCCTTGATAAGTGCTCTACGCTCTCTGCGAGGAAGTTTTTGCTCCTCAGCAGCCAACTCAACATTAATTCTCGAGGCTTCCTTATTCGAAGAGTCATCGACGAGGTACTTCCAGTCGCCGACACGGATTCCTTGGACGCCTCGGCCGCGCAGGTAGTAGATGGCTTCGTGGGGTGACTTGGCGTCCGGTTCTCCGGCGAGCAGCGGCCAGATGTCTTTTCCATCAATCACGCGATTACTGGGAACGTTGCCGCCCGCGAGTTTAGTCAGCGTCGGCAGCAGGTCCATGCCAGTGATGGGTTCATCGGATTCGGTGCCCGCAGGAATTGTCTCTGGCCAGCGAGCAACGAACGGAACTCGGACACCGCCTTCCAGAGTCGAGCCTTTGCCGCCTTTCAGCGGGCCGGCGCTGCCGCCTTTGCCGGTGTTGGGACCGTTGTCCGATGTGAAGATGACCAGCGTGTTCTTATCAAGGCCGAGTTCTTTCAGAGACCGTAGAATCTCGCCGGTACTCCAGTCGAGTTCCTGAATCGTGTCGCCGTAGATGCCGCGTTTGCTAGTGCCCACAAACTGTTCGGAAGCATGCAGCGGGATGTGCGGCATGTTGTGCGCCAGGTACACGAAGAAGGGCTTGTCTTTGTTTTCGGTGATGAAGCGAATGGACTCGCGCGTGTACCTCTGAGTGAACTGCGTCTGGTCAGCCGGAACTTCGATGACGACGTTGTCGCGAACGAGCGGACAGGCTGCGGTCTCTCGTTTGAGGATTCCGTCGCGGGTGTAGCCTTCGCGAAACACGCAGTCAGCCGCGTACTTCTTAATCGTCGGGTAAAAGAACTGGTTGTTAGATGCCGGCGTTCCGTACCAGGTATCAAACCCGTGGTTCAGAGGCAGAAACATGTCTTCGTTGCCGAGATGCCACTTGCCAATGATGGCCGTCGCATAACCCCGACCTTTCAACAGCTCTGGCAACGTGATCTCGTCAGGATTCAACCCGTGGTTGTTCCGAGGAAACATGACACCACCGATACCGACGCGAATCGGATGGCTTCCGGTCATCAGTGCTGCGCGTGTCGGCGAACAAACGGGTGATACATAAAAGCTGTTGAACTTCGCCCCCTCAGTCGCCATGCGATCAATGTTCGGCGTCGCGATATCGTCCGCGCCGTAGCACGAAAGATCACCGTAGCCGAGATCATCAGCAAGAATCACGATGACATTGGGTTTCTGCGACTCAGACTGAGCGTGCGAATGCGCGGCCGCCAGGCAAAGGATTAAAATCGGTGAAAGGGTCCGGTACATTTGTTTTGGGGTTCTGTCGAGTCAAAGGCCGATGGAAATAATTGACGAGGTCACGATTTCCTGAGTTCTTGTAGTGGGCGAGATCTGAATCCCGCTCTTTCGCTCGCGCGTTACCGGTCATCCGTCAAAAATCCCACTGGACCGGTTTGCCGCCCTGGGCTTTCCAGCGGATCGAGCGGATGTCGAGACCGTCAGTGGCTGGGACATGCAGACGAAGCAACTGACTTCGTCCCTCGACAGGCACTTGCACCGTGATGTCCTGCCAGCTGGTCGACTCAGGAACTTCGAAGTCCACCGTCTGGCCGGTTGCGGGGAAATCAGTCTGTTCCTGGGTTCGCCACTGAACTCGTCCTGTTCCGCTCTTACCATCGATGCCCCGAACTTGTAGGTGCAGCGTGATTGGTCCATTCAGTTTCACCTGAGCTGTCCCCAGGAAGGGATTCTTTCCCTGAGCGATCACGCGTATGCCGTCGTCGATCGATTCAATGCGACATTGCTTGGGAACCAGTCCATGCGTCGGGCTCCTGGAGTTTTTGGGCGAGGTTGATCCTCGCTGAAAGTCTGGGTTCGGTTTCGGCGGAAGTCCGCCGGTGTGCCTAAAGTGCGCATCGATAAGCTTGCTAAGCTCCGTGACTTTCTCAGGCATTTCGGAAGCGAGATTCTTCGATTCGGCGAGATCCTCTTTCAAGTTGAACAACTCAACGAGACCCTCGTACTGGTCCGGTTTGCGAGCGTAGCGCCTAATGAGTTTCCAATCGCCGTCGCGCACCGAGATGCCACCACCGTGATACGGGAAGTAGCTCACGCTCGTTTGCCCCGTTCCCTCTTCGCCCTCGGTGAGAACCTTCGCAAAGGTCTTCCCATCGATGACATGATGATCAGGCTCGGCTTGGCCAGTCAGTTCAAGCAGCGTGGGATAGAGGTCGATATTATTGACGATTGTCTCGCTGACGGAACCCGCAGGAATGTGCTGGTGCCAACGGACCATCAACGGAACGCGCTGGCCGCCCTCATAAAGCTTTCCTTTGCCACCGCGTAGGCCGAGATTCTTCGTCGGATACTGCACACCAGCGTAGTCGCTGTAAATTTTCGTGTAGCCATACGTCTTGCTCTTCGGATTGGCCATCTTTCGCTTCTGTTCGCTCGCGCCCATGCTGTGGGTGTTGCCACCATTGTCCGAGAAGAAAACAACAATGGTGTTGTCGGCAATAGCGAGTTCATCGAGCGCCGTCATCACTCGTCCAAAGTTGTCGTCCATCGTCTTCAGCATGGCGGCGTAGACCGGATTGGTATGGCCGTCAGGCTGAGTTTCTTTTTGGGCGAACTTCTGGATCAGATCCCGTTTCGCTTCCCAAGGGCCGTGACAGTCATACATCCACAGATTCAGGTAGAACGGTTCGTCCTGATGTTCGGTAATGAATCTGATTGCCTCACTGCCCAGCCGGTCGTCGATGTGTTCGCCTTCTGGTCCGTCGACAATATTGCCGACTCGATGGGCAGCACTCGGGTTTCCATCCGGGTGAACTCCGTGCGGTGAGAAGTAGGTGCTTCCGGGAGGTCCGGGATCCGGTGCGGAGTGAAACGTGACTTCGAAGCCGTGCTGGTCCGGCCAATGCTCCTGAGTCAGGCCGAGGTGCCATTTTCCCATGTGAGCAGTGCGGTAGCCGGCGCCGAGGAATGCTTCGGCCAGAGTTGTCGCATCCGGATTCAGGTAAGTGCGGCTTTTGGTGAGCAGGTATTCATTTTGACTTGTGGCAGGCTGATAAACCTGCTCGCCCCATGGCTCTGGCTCCAGGTGTCCGTGGGCGGAGAGGATGCCGTGCCGCGACTCCTCTTGCCCCGTCAGGATGGAAGCCCGACTGGGCGAGCAGAGCGGATGCGCGTAGGCGTTGGTGAAGCGCATCGCTTGCTTGGCAAAGGCATCAATGTTGGGCGTCTCGTAGTAGTCGGAACCAAAGACGCCTCCATCCGTCCAACCCATGTCATCGACGAGAAAGAGAATGACGTTCGGCGGTCGTTCAGGTTCGTCATTTGCCTTGGCTGACAGACAAGCAAGACCAACGATTGGCAAGAAGAGCAAGGCGTGATGAAGTCTCATAGGTTTTTCGTCTTTACGGTTCGTAGTTTTTAAATTCAGGCAAGCTGCTTCGTAGTGGACGCTCTACCTGCTTCTCACCTTCGTCTTGGCGTAATCGATGGGCAGACTGGCGGCCCAGGTTTTAATTTTCTTGGAAAGCGATTTCACAACGTCTGGATGCTGCGCAGCGATGTTGTTGCTTTCACTCGGGTCGATCGACAGGTCGTAAAGTTCCGGTTCGCCGCGTTGTTTGCGTGGCAGGTGCAGTTTCCATTTTCCGTCTCGCATAGCAGGTGTGCTGCCGGTGGAACTGGTCTTCCAGAATAGTGGCTTTGAACGCTCTCGATCGGTGCCGAACCAGATGTCGGAGATGTCCTCACCATCGATCGGATTCGGTAATTCATCGACTCCGGCAAGGGAGCAAAGCGTCGGCAACCAGTCGATGAGCGAGCAAACGCTTGTCGTATCAACTCGCCCCGCCTGAACTTTACCCGGCCATCGGATGATGAACGGGACGCGGGTTCCCCCTTCATATTGTTCGTGTTTGCCGCCGCGAAACTCACCCGCATAACCCAGCATGTTGTTGGAGAATTGGCGGGTGCCCTTTTTTCCTGTTACCACGGGGGCGGGACCGTGATCACTCGAAAATACGACGATGGTGTTTTCCCTGAGCCCCAATTCATCAAGGGCCTTCACGACTCGGCCCACGTTTAAGTCGAGCTGGTAGATGTCGCCGAGATACTGACGCATCGACTCATCGAGATCGCCGCCGATCTTCAGGCACTCATCGAACTTGTGCTGCATGGTTGGCGAAAAGTCTCTCCGGTCGACGCTGATATCGTTGAACTCAGCGACCAGCCCCTGAGCAGTATTGACTGGGAAGTGCGTGGCGTGCCCCCAGACGTTGACGTAGAAGGGGGCATCCTGTTTGTCCCTGATGAAGTCGATCGCGGCCGAATACAAGTCGTCGTCTCGGCCGGCTGATTTGTCTCGACTTTTGCCAATCGTTTGGACCTCATCGATTCCATAAGTGCCGTCGCTGTCGACCGGGCCGATGTGCCACTTGCCGAAGTGCCCGGTTTTGTAGCCACGTTTCTTCAGCAGTTCGGTAATGGTGACTCGGTCGCCAAAACCGAAGTCCGCTGCATACTTCGGGAATCGAGCCGGAAACAGGCCTGTCATCAATCCCGTGCGGCTTGGGTTGCAGGTCACGCCGGTCACATAAAACTGTGTGAACCGCGTCCCTTCTTTGGCGAGTTGGTCAATCACTGGCGTTCGAGCATAGGGATGTCCGTAACATCCAAGATCGCCGTAACCAAGATCATCGGCGAAGAGAAACACAATGTTCGGCGGCCGCTGAGCGGTTGCTTGGGCGCTCGCGAATGAAGGCGTAACCGAAAGCAACACTGCTGAGGCCAGCAATAGAATTTTATTGTTCATTGGAAATGGTCCTGCTGAGATTGACACTTTAACGCCCCTTTCTCGATTGCTTTTGTTTCATTGCGGGATCGGTGTAAGGCAAGTACTTCGGATGGGGAACATAGTTGCCTTGGCCTTTTTCCCAGCGGAAAGTTTCGCCTTCGATGACTAGATCTCGCCGCGAGTTCAGCTTCGGTTCCGGATCAGAGAACTCAGTGGGTGCGGTATCCATCAGCGTGGTGATGACGTCCGCGTACTGCGGGTCGGACACGAG